>ULZI01018112.1_pt1 | contig 120650 bp, 123 predicted proteins | sample 1962991 | NCBI WGS metagenome assembly ULZI01 (sample SAMEA4835886, study PRJEB28245) | human gut metagenome | biome: gut microbiome; material: fecal sample | place: Denmark | collected 2008 | reverse complement strand
CATTCAGCAATGGGGCTAATCGTGATACCGAACTACAAGTTATTGTATATCAATACTGCAATATTGATGAAGTGATAGCGGAAATTGAAACAGAGCATAATCAAATCAATGGAACTCCCACTACTCTTACAATCAATCTGCACCACTCTAAACTGTCTTTTCACAATGGATATAAACCATTCTATACCACTCCTATCAATTATGATTAAAAAGAGAAAAGCAGACAGTCTCATCATCAAACAAACTGTCTGCTATAAACTGGAAGTTATCTCACTCCTGTTAAGATAAAATTCATTAGCTGCTCTACATCATCAAAATCATCATAATCTCCGTTGATGCCATCTCGATGATACACAACTCCATTTTTCTCATTTCTCTCTAAACAGTCCAAAAGCTTTTCTTCTCCATATTTTTTAGCAAATAAAGTAAATGTGTATGGTTTGATTTTGCCCAATAATCCTTTCTTGCAATTTTCTTCACACTTATAACAATGTGTCAATTCTTTTTCAATTGAACATTTTTTATTCTCGCAAACATCATTATCTGGGCAACCATTTGAGCCACATCCATTACAATCAGCATTTTCTGTGCATAAGCAACACGCAAGCCCACATCTGGCAATTCCTAATTCCCTTTTCATTTGCACACCTCCGCAACTTTCAGTTTATATCGCTTCTCTCAGTCTCTATGTCCAATTAGCTTGCAAACCATTCTTTTAATTCTTACAACAATTCCTCCAACGCCTCCCAGTCTTGATAATAAGATGCCGAGAGCAAAAAATATCACTATAACAGTAGCCATATCCAAATAATTTTCGCCCATAGTTGGTCTCCTTTACAACTTCCACTTTGTATATTTCTTCTATATTACCATATTCTTTAACATCTAACACCAGTTATTTTCAGTCATGACCACCCGCTTAGCGCAACATCATAAACTTAAGAGGAAATTATTCCTATATCCGTTACTTTTTCAGATATAAGAATTATATTTATATTAAAAAAGTCCATACTTTCCCCAATGGAATTGTATGGACTTTTTTAAAAACTATTTTTTTGATTGTTTTTATATTTATTTGAAAGATTCTTTTTCCGTTCCTTTCCAGGCAGATTTCTTTGAGGCAAAATATATTCTTCCATTTCTGTTTGCAGTTTAAAAAGCAATTGTCCTCTTCTTACAGCATTTTTTTCAAGGATTAGCTTTATCATCTGTTCTTTAAACAGTCCTATGGCAATATTTTCATTTGTGTGCATAGGATATTTGCTGCCTTTTTTACGACCTCTTACAGATACCTCCTCATCGGCTTCTTTGCGTATATCCTGCAGTATATTATATACCAACACTTGTGCACGAAAATCCTGATCTACATAGATGGTTGATTTTCCTGTTACACTTTCAAACTTCATTTTATTCTTAAGTGTATGATATTTCTTCTCTATTTCCCATCTTTGATAATATAAATCCTCCAGTTGTTTCTGAGAAAATTCAAAGGGGAGATTCGTCATAAGTGTCAATTCATTTCCAGAAGGAAGCATAGAGGTCATGATTCTCGTATTCGTATACCCTTTTTCTTTCATACGCTCTAATCTCTCCGGATGCTTTTTTCTTATTTTCTCTAATCGCTGATAGGTATGCCGTAAAATAACCGTTTCGTCAGTCGATTTCATATTTCTACGCTCAAATTTATAATCATTGGAAGAAATGCGGAATAAGTAATTGATTTTTTCCGTTTCCAGAAAATCAATAAATTCCATAGATGGATATCCCCTGTCAAAAATAGCTAATACGGGCTGTTTGATATCTATATGCGTTAAGTGATGAAGATTTTTCTTGGCAAGCTCCGTTTCGCTGGTAGAAATATGTGAAATTTCAATATCCAGATAAAAATGATTCAAAATATCATACATGCCACTTACAAGCGCCCGCACCTGTCCAAGTTCTGAGTGTTGATTATTACTTTTTCCAAAACGCTCCCGGTTCTCTGGTGAATTCGGCACTTCCGCTTTACTTCCATCAATTGCCAGTAACAAAAATCCATTCCAGAGCCTTGGTTCAGAAGAATGATAGAAATCAGCCATATATTCATCATTCAGATAAGAAAAAACTTCAGGATTAAGACGCTTTCGCTGTTGTAAATACCCTTGTTTCGACATTTTCATGGAAGGAACATCCTTTTGTATAAAATAGTTTCTCAATTCTAGTGTAGTAGTAAGCCCTTTTTTGGAAAGGCAACACAGTAAGATATCTTTTAAAGGCATTTTTCTGTTTCTTGAAAAAGTATTACTGTTTATTTTTCTTGCCCGCTCTGCCAAAGCAGGATCAGACAGTTTTTCAGAAAGTTTTTGGATTCTTTCAATATAGGTACTCCTCATATGCACCCCTGCTTAAATTTTATCATAAATAAAAGAACCTGCCTATCTCAAAGCAAATTCTCTTAAGTTTATGATGTTGCGCATAGCAGGTGGTTTATTTCATTGCTGACACAAAAAAAGAGGGTATATCACTTTCGTAATATACCCTCAACACTCAATATCATCTGTTCCCTTCCGATAAATTAAAAACTACGCAAACTTCGCACACTCTGTTTCGTCAAATCTCTTGACGAATTTTCCGACGAAACTTTGACGAAAATCCACCCGATATTTTATGATAGATTTAAATAATTTACGAAAGGTTTAAAACTGCTTCAATCATACATAATTGCTTGATCTTAAGCACATTTCCAGACTTTATTCAATTTCAGATTAGTTTCCCATCTGTTTTGCAACTTCTTCAGCAAAGTTCTCTTCTTTTTTCTCGATTCCTTCGCCTGTTTCAAAACGAACGAAGCCTTTGATTGCAATCTTAGCGCCGTTTGCTTTAGCAACTTCTTCTACATACTTCGCTACGTTCTGTTTTCCATCTTCTGCTTTTACATAAACCTGGTCTAACAGACAGATTTCTTTTAATTCTTTGTTGATACGTCCGTTAATCATACCCTGGATAACTTTTTCCGGTTTCTGGGATTCTTTCGGGTCGTTCATAATCTGAGCAAGCAGAATTTCTTTTTCATGTGCAATGTACTCTTCGCTTACCTCAGAGCTGTTTGTGTACTGTGGCTTTAAAGCTGCAATCTGCATAGCTACGTTTCTAGCCATTTCTTTTACAGCATCGTTTACAACATCAGTTTCAACGTCTACCAGAACACCGATTTTTCCACCCATATGTGTGTAAGAAGCAACGAATCCGTTTTCTTCTGTCACCTTAGCGAATCTTCTGATGTTCATGTTTTCACCAATAACAGCAATCTGAGCAGCCAGTGCTTCGTTTACTGTCTTTGTTGTATCAAATTTCCATGTAGAAGCAAGGAATTCTTCCGTTGTAGCAGCCTCTGTTTCCATAGCAGCTTCAGCAACCTGAGCAACATATCCCTGGAAAGTATCGTTCTTTGCAACGAAGTCTGTTTCTGCATTTACTTCAACAACAACTGCGTGTTTTTCATCTGCAGATACCAGAGTCTGGCAAAGACCTTCTGCTGCAATACGGCCAGCTTTTTTCTGAGCAGTTGCAAGACCTTTTTCTCTTAAAAATTCTACTGCTTTATCCATATCGCCTTCTGTAGCTGTAAGAGCCTTCTTACAGTCCATCATACCAGCGCCTGTCATTTCTCTTAATTCTTTTACCATTCCTGCTGTAATAGCCATTTTCATTTCCTCCTGTATAATAGAAAAAATTATTCTTCTACAGCCTCTTCTGCTTCTTCTGTGAAGATTTCTTCAGCGTCAGCAGCTTCGCCCTGATTTGCTTCAATAACAGCGTCTGCCATTTTGGAAACAATTAATTTTACGGCTCTGATAGCATCGTCGTTTCCTGGAATTACATAGTCTAATTCTTCCGGATCACAGTTTGTATCAGCAATACCGATAAGTGGAATACCTAATGTGTGAGCTTCCTGTACACAGATTCTTTCTTTTTTCGGGTCTACGATAAAGATAGCATCCGGAAGTTTCTTCATTTCTTTGATTCCGCCAAGGTTTTTCTGTAATTTAGCCAGTTCTTTCTTCAGGTTGATAACTTCTTTCTTAGGAAGAACATCAAATGTTCCGTCAGCTTCCATAGCTTCGATTTCTTTTAATCTTGCGATTCTGCTCTGGATAGTTTTGAAGTTTGTCAGCATACCGCCTAACCATCTTTCATTTACATAGAACATACCGCATCTTTCAGCTTCTGTCTGGATAGCGTCCTGAGCCTGTTTCTTTGTACCTACGAACAGAATTGTACCGCCATCAGCAGCGATGTCAGCGATTGCTTTGTAAGCATCGTCAACCATACCTACAGATTTCTGTAAGTCGATGATGTAGATACCATTTCTTTCTGTGTAGATGTACGGAGCCATTTTAGGGTTCCATCTTCTTGTCTGATGTCCGAAATGAACACCTGCTTCCAGTAACTGTTTCATTGAAATAACGCTCATTTTTTTCTCTCCTTTTGGTTTACACTTCCACCTGCTTCTTCACCTCCGGGACTTTGTAAGCACCGTCCATTGGTATTCACAGGCGTGGTTATTTTCTTCATTGCGCTCGGCAACGCCTGTATTATAGCATACTTGTCCCTGTCATTGCAAGGATTTTTTTGCCGCATACGGTATTTTACAGGCCAAATTTCCGCAAAAGCCAGGATTTCAAAAGCGGAAACCAGCTTTCACACCCTTTTTCAGAACCGCTGCCGTCTTTTCTGCGGATACTGTCCACAGCCAGGGACAAGCCGTGCTCTCCCGTGGGATAAAGATGATATTCCAGAGGAATTCCGGCTCTTCCAAGCGCCTCTGCAAAACGAAAAGAGTTCCAGAAGGGAACTGTCTTATCCTCAAAAGTATGCCACAAGAAAGTTTCCGGCACCTGTTCTCCCACTTGTTTTTCCAAAGACATCTCTTCTTTTTTCGCCTCATACTGTTCTCCCAGCAGGTTCTGCAGGCTGGGCACATGGGCAATGCTCTCATCTGCACTAATAACCGGATAGCACAGAATCAGTCCGTTTGGCTGCAGCAGTTCTCTGGTACACGAAAAGGCTTCTCTTACAAATTTTTCATCCCAGAAAACACCATAACTGGCTGCCAAATGTCCTCCCGCTGAAAATCCCATAATCAGAATTTTATCCGGACTCACCCGCCACGCTTTGGCATGTTCCCGGATATACTTCACACTGGCTGCCACCTCCAAAAGAGAAGTGGGAAATACGGCCGGAGCACAGGAGTATCTGAGAATGGCTGCATGGTATCCCATGGCATTAAACTGCAGGGCTACCGGCTCGGCCTCCCGGTTGGAGGTCATGGCATAAGCACCTCCCGGACAGATAAGCACCAAAGGTCTGATGTCATTTGGCGCCTCGTCCAGATAATCTCCTAAAATATACGTTGTCAAATGAGTCTCGGGCGCAGAACCCTCTACCTGAATAGGAATTTCTTCGTGTCTCATGATTTTTCTATCAGCAGGCCGTCTCTGTACGCTGCCAGAAGTTCCTCCAGCTCTGCTATCCTTTCTTTTAATTTCATACCAATATCGGTTTCTCCCACGGTTTTGCGCTTCACGGTGCGCTTCACCAGAATACTGTCTGAGAGAATATCGCTTTCCTTACTAATGGCGTCTGCCGCAGAAGTAAATGGTTCATGGGCGGCCAAAATCATCCCCCAGGAATTGTAAATCAGCGTATAACCTGCAATCCCCGTTTCTTTCTGGTATGCTCTGGAAAATCCGCCGTCAATAATCAGCAGTTTTCCGCCGCATTTAATGGGGCTTTCTCCCGCCCCATGGTGTACCGGAACATGGCCGTTTACAATGTGGGTACATTCTCCTGTCACATGGAACTCCTGTAAAATCCGGTCCGCCACCGCTTCGTCTTCCAGAAATTTATAGTAGGCATTTTTATTCTCTTTATGCGTTTCCTCTTCTGCCAGAAAATACCGTTCAAAGGTTGCCATTTTATCTTTTCCAAACAGCGGCGAAGAGGGACTGCTCCAGATAAACCACAGAATGTCCTTTCCTTTCTCCTTTTCCCGTTCATCCACAGCTACAAAGGCCTTCCGCACATAAGTTTCCAGCACGTCGTACAGTTCTTTTCCCTTGTAAACCTTATCGTATACCTGAATTTCCTTAAACGTGCCGTCTTCATTTAATGGAATACAGCCGTGATACAAAAGGTTTCGGTTGTAAATTTTATACATACTGCCCTTTTTCAGAAGAAGCTGCATATGCCGCTGGAGTTTTTCGCAGTTTACAAAAGCAAAAATCAGCCTTTCCACTACTTCTTTTTCTTCTTTAGACAACTCGTAAGGATTGTCCGGATCAATGGTAGGAAAATGATTGTCCATCAGCTTATAGGTCTTGCGGTTTAAAGTAATGGTTCCTTCGGTATAATCAATATCATCCAAAAGCGCCCTGTCTGCCATACCAAATTCTCTGCGGCGCATAAGGAGCTGTCCTTCCAGTTTGAACTGAATAATGGAAATGGCCTTGTGCATTTTCATGTTCAAGTCCTGCTCCACCGGATTCAGGGTATTGTGTCCCTTGATTTTAAAACAAATACAGGGGTCATCCTTATAATAAGTAAGGGCAAAGGTCGCCAGGGGCAGCAGGTTGATACCATACCCGTCCTCCAGAATATCCAGATTCGCATACCTTGCACAAATCCGCACCACCGTAGCTACACAGCAGGCCTGTCCCACCGCTGCCCCCATCCAGACAACATCATGGTTTCCCCACTGAATATCCAGGGAATGATAATTTTCCAGCTTATCCATAATCTGATGAGGCCCCGGCCCTCTGTCGTAAATATCACCCAGGATATGCAGATGGTCTACCACCAGTCTCTGAATCAGCTCTGCCAGGGCAATGATAAATTCTTCTGCTCTCCCGATGGCAATAATGGTGTGGATAATCTGCTCATAATAGGATTCCTTATCCGTAATATCCGGCCGCTCGGTAATCAGTTCTTCTATCACATAAGCGAAATCTTTCGGCAAAGCTTTGCGCACCTTAGATCTGGTGTATTTAGACGCTGTTTTCTTACACACTTCAATGAGGCGGTACAAGGTGATTTTATACCACTCCTTCCTATCATGTTCCTGCTTTTTAATGAGATTCATCTTTTCTCTGGGGTAATAAATCAACGTGGCAAGACTTTTCTTGTCCTGCCGGCTCATGGTGTGGCCGAATACCGTGTCAATTTTTCTCCGCACAGAGCCGGAACCATTCTTTAACACATGGGAAAACGCTTCATACTCCCCATGGATATCTGTCAGAAAATGTTCTGTGCCTTTAGGCAGGTTTAAAATCGCCTGCAGGTTGATGATTTCTGTAGAGGCCTTGGCTATGGTAGGGTAAAGCTCTGCCATTCGTTCCAGGTATTTCAGTTTCATATTATCCATTTTCATTTCCTCATTTATACTTTTGACTCATTTTTTTGTCTTATATGTTGTATTCTAACATAGATTTTTGGAAACCGAAACAACTATCTTTTTTCTTTTTCCTTATAATTTCCTTAAAAAGAAATGTTATGCTGGCTTCAGAAAAAGGAAAGCGAGGAATTTTATATGCATGATTTTGTTATAGAAACAAAACACCTGACAAAAATTTATGGGGAACAGACCGTGTTGGAAAAAGTCAGTCTCCATGTAGAAAGAGGAAAAATCTATGGTCTTCTGGGGCGAAACGGAGCCGGGAAAACCACGCTTATGAAACTGCTGCTGGGTCTGGCTTCCCCCACAGCCGGAGAGATAAAAATCTTTCAAAAGCCCATAAAAGGACACCAAAAACAGCTTTATCCCCATATTGGCGCTATCATTGAAGCGCCAGGCTTTTATCCCAATCTGACGGGAACCGAAAATCTGGAGATTTTTGCCCGGCTAAGAGGACTCAAAGACCCTCTGGCTGTACAGGAGGCTCTGCATATCGTAGGGCTGCCCTACAGGGACAAAAAACTGTTTGCCAAATATTCTCTGGGTATGAAGCAGCGCCTGGGCATTGCCAATGCGCTTCTGCATAACCCCAAGCTGCTGATTCTGGATGAACCAACCAACGGCCTTGACCCTGTGGGCATTGCCGAACTACGGGATTTTCTGAAAGATTTAAGTGTCAAACAGGGCAAAACCATCCTGATTTCCAGCCATATTCTCTCGGAAATTTCCCTGTTGGCAGATGATATTGGGCTTCTCCACCGAGGCGTCCTTTTAGAAGAGGGCAGTCTGAAAGAACTGGAGGAGAAAAACCAAAAGCAGACGACTGGTGGAAACACACTGGAAGACTATTTTAGAAAAATCACAGGAGGAAAAGGCATTGCTTAAACTGATTCAAACAGAATTCTGGAAACTACGTCGCAAAAGCCTGTTTTGGCTTATGCTGCTTACGGCTCTTCTCATGCCGTTTTTTGCTGTTATCTATTTCCGTTCCTTTGGAAAAACAGACCTTGATCCCTTGCTGTTCTACAAGTGGTCTGCGTTTGGCTATACAGTTTTTATGATTTTGCCCTTTATTTTGGGTATTGTCTGCACCATACTCATGCACGAGGAAAATCAGGCTCATGTACTGAAACAGCTTTGGATAATACCTATCCCTAAAACGGCCTGTTTTTTCAGCAAATTTTTTATAGTTTTGATGTATTCCTTCTGCTTCATGCTGATAACAGCGGCTGCCTCCGTTTTGTTCGGTATCGCCTCCGGTTGTGCCCCTTTTCAATGGGAAAGCATTCTGTTTCTGTTGAAAAAATGTCTGGAAATCGCTGTTCTGTCTGCATGTTCTATACTGCCGATTCTGGCTGCTGCTGTTTCACAAAAGGGATATGTCCTGCCGGTTTGTATCATCCTGCTTTATATTTTCTTTGGATTTTTTATCCTGCCGGTAAATCTCTATGTACATCCCATAGCCAGTCTCTCTGCCATTCTTGCCAGAGAGGGAAAGATTCCGGGACTGACTCTTACGCAAACCATTTCTGTTCCGTGGGCGCTTCTTTGTATCGGCATTTGGGGTACTGCTTCTGTCTTCTTTGCAACAATTTCTTTAAAGAGAAAGGGGTGAACATATGAAAATCTTCCTTTGGGCAGAATGTCAAAAACTCCGCCGCCTGAGCCTTTTACTGCTTACGATTTTTGCTGTCTGTGGGATAGCCTTCATGGTTTTCATCGGCGGAAAAAGCACTGATTATGGTCCCCCTTATCTGGAAGAAGCCGGCTGGTATATGACCATGACCCAGCCATGGGCCACCCTGCTGGTACTTCCGGCAGTGATTGCCCTGTTGGGGAGCTATATGATTTGCCGGGAAGCGGAGGATGACACTTTAAAATCCCTGCTGCTGGTTCCTGTCAGCGAAACCAGGCTGACTGCCGCAAAAATGCTTCTTACCTTTGTCTTCAGTATTCTGCTTTATTTGTTGCTTTTTGCCATCACGTTTTTAGGCGAAGCTATTCTCCATATCCACGCGTTGTCAACAAATATGGTTCTGCATTTTCTAAAATCCTACTTTTTGGAGGGTATTTGCGTATTTTTAGCGGTGTCCCCTATCATTGCGCTTGTAGCTTACTGGAAAAAAAGCTATTGGCTGGCTCTGGTTCTGGCCGAAATATACTCTTTTGCCGGCCTGTTTACAAGTATGTCCAATACGCTCAGGACTTTTTATCCTGTTTCCGCAGCGCTGGGAATTGCCGGTTACTATGAGACCACTGGCCTTGCCAGAATACAAAGCAGTCTGGTTCTGCTTGCCTGCGGAGGCATTTCCGTTTTGATATTAAGAAAACTCAAACATGGCAGGGATGAATAAAAAAAGAGAATACAAAGAAAAAATGTGGTACTATTAAGAATAGAAATTATATGAAACACAAGAGGGAACTAAAATGGCAAAAATATTAATAGTAGATGATGATTCTGATATGCTGGATTTAGTGCGCAGGGCTCTGGCAAAGGACGGTCATCAGATTCATACCGAAACAGACGGACAGAGGCTTTCGCCGGAACGCTGTCAGCAATACGACCTGATTCTGCTGGATGTTATGATGCCCGGTGAAGATGGATTTTCCGTGTGCTGCCGTATCCGCACCGAGGTGGACTGCCCCATTCTTTTTCTGACCGCCAGGACAGAAGACGCCGCACTGGTACAGGGCTTTGGATTAGGCGCAGACGACTATATCAAAAAACCTTTCAGTCTTGCAGAACTGCGGGCGCGGGTAAATGCTCATATCAGGCGGGAAAGTCGCCTGCCCGCTCATATTCTGAAACGGGGCGGTGTGCGCTTTGATATGCAGGCAAAGACGGCCTTTGCACAAGAGCATGCTCTGCCTTTTACAAAGGGAGAATATGCCATCTGCGAATATCTGGCTCTGCATGCCGGACAGGTCTTTACCAAAGAACTGCTTTATGAGGCCATTTTCGGCTTTGACGCAGAGGGAAATTCCTCTGCCATTGCAGAGCATATTAAGAATATTCGCGCAAAACTAAAAGTCTGCAGTCTGAATCCTGTGGAGACAGTTTGGGGGGTGGGATATAAATGGCGAAAAGACAATCCTGTATAAGCCTGTCCCTGGTTCTGTTGCGTTTTACCATGACTATGCTTGCAAGCATGCTCCTGTGCGCTCTGCTCTGGCTTGGGGTTCTGACCCAACTGCAAAGAACCGGAATCATCTACCATGGCTCTGTGTCCAACCAGCAGGCTGAAAAAATGCTGGCAGAGAAACCAGACGCTTTCCAAACCCCGAACAGCGATTTTCTTCCTGCCTATGGATGGTTTGACCCGAAGGGAAAGGTACTGGAAAGCAATGCGTCCAAAAAGGAGCTGCGCCTTCTTACCAATGTTCTGCAGCAAAACACCAATGACATTCATTTTTACCGCTATACTTACCCCGACGGCACCACCCTTATGCTGCATTGGTACTACAGAAGAGAATTTGTAAATCCCCTGCTGCGCCGCTCACTGCCTCCCTTTGAATACCTGTGGTGGGCGATTCTTGGAATTTTCTGGGTTCTGTGTCTGCTGCTGAATACGCTGTGGCTGGGCCGCCGTCTCAAGGAAAAGCTGAAACTGTTCAGCCATGTCAGCAGAAAAATCGGCGCCCGGGAACTGGATTTCCCCCTTCCCCATGCAGGTATCCGGGAGTTTGACCAGGCCTTACAGGCCATGGATAACATGCGGCAGGAATTGTCCCGTTCTCTGTCTGCCCAGTGGACGGCGCAACAGGAACGAGAATCGGAAATTGCCGCTCTGACCCATGATCTAAAGACACCCCTCACCTTAATCGGAGGCAATGCCGAACTTCTGCTGGAAGAAGATTTGCCCCCGAACAGCCGCAAAATGGCTGAAACCATTGGCTCTGCCAATGACCGGGCCATCTGGTATGTCACAAGCCTGCTGGAAGTATCCAAAGGTGCTGAGGAACCCTTTGTTTCTTCCAGCCTGCCCCAACTCTTTGAGGAGCTCTGCCGCAGCGCAGAAGCTCTCGCTGTTTCCAGAGGCATTGCCCTTAGAACAGAGCATCATCTAAAAGGAACTGCCAATTTACAGAAAGACCGCCTGCTCCGGGCCTTTCTCAACGTGGTGCTCAACGCGGTGGAACATACACCTCCGGGAAAAGCGGTGTTTTTGGAAGGCCTGGAGACGAAAAACAGCTGGCAGATAAGAGTCTCGGATGAAGGTTCCGGCTTTAGCAAAGGGGCGCTGGCGCATGCCACGGAAAGACTGTGGCGTGACGATACTTCCCGAAGTGCCAATTCCCATCACGGACTTGGTTTGTGGTTTGCCGCACAGGTTATAAAGGCCCATGCCGGAACCTTAAACCTGAGCAACACTCCCTCCGGCGGTATGGTAACCATTAGCTTCTCCAGCGTTTCCAAATAAAATACGGCGCTGTCACATGAAACAGCAATCCGGGACATCTCCCATCTGCATTTCATGCGGCAGCGCCGTTATGTACTTCATAATACCAAGACTTGCTTCAGCTTTTTTTCACAAATTCTGCCCCGCATTTCGGACAGTGGACACTGATTTTTCCTTTTCCTTTGGGGATTCGGATTTTTTGTCTGCACTGAGGACAGGTATAGATATGGAAATCCTTTCTCTGCTCCTGTATATACTTGGTTCTGCCAAAAAAGCGTTTTACCTTATTCTCCAGGCTCAGATATTTCTGATTCTCTGCATACCGCTTCTGAATATTTCTGGAAAACATCCGATAATAAATCAAAACAATTAACAAAGTTTCCCAGGAACTCATCACAATACTGAAATATCCGTTTCTCACAAAGAGATTCAGGCCTGCACACACTATCAGTACAATCAGTAAAAACATATTCAGGCGGTCTGTGCCGTACCTGCCATACATAAACTTCGCCAGCATTTCTCTCAACTTATTCATAACTCTGCTCTTCCCTTTCCAGCTTTTCATAAATGTCTTTCACAAATCTCTGTGCTGCCCGCAGGTCTTCTGCATCCGGGTGCAGCATAGCCATATCAAAGTTGTGCAGCATGGCATTTACCATTTTTTCATTCTCCGCATTTTTCATGCGTCCGTATTTTTCTCTTACGGATATGGGCATTTTCCCCTGACACATATAGGCTCCCAGATATTCGTTGTCATCTTCAATAAAGACCCTGATATTTTCTTCAATTTTCTTATAATAGTCCGGGTTGTTGCCCATACCACAGGTTCCGAAAAGGGCAATTTTCTTTCCCTGCAGACTTCCCAGATAATCCAGAACCTCCACACTTGCGCTGCCTCTGTCTGTCCAGAAGCCAATAAAGTAAATGTCTCCCATTTCATAATTTATCTGCCCGTCCAAAGGTGCAATGTCCTTGCACTGTCCGGGAATCGCTTCAAAAATCGCTTTTGCCAGCTTCTCTGTATTGCCGGTTCTGCTTTTATACAACACCTGGGTTTTCATATTCATCCGTCCTTCCATTGTCTGTTATAGTGTTATTGTATCACCAAACCAATGGAAAAAATATTTCTTGATTCTTAAATATTCTAAAGACTCTATAAAGTCAGTGTTCTTTGATATGAACATCCAGCTGAGGAAAGGGAATTTCAACACCTGCTTCGTCAAAAGCCAGTTTAATTTCCTCGTTGAGCCGCCACTTGGTCGCCCAGTATTCCTCTGTTTTCACCCAGGCCCGCAGCCCTAAAATTACACTGTCTGCTGCCAGTTGGTCTACAAACACCTGCATTCCCTCTTCTGACATAATACTGGCATCTTCTTCAAGGAGGCCCTGCAGAATCTGTTTGGCCTTTCTCAAATCTGCCTGGTAAGAAATCCCTACCTTGATTTCCAGCTTTCTGCTGTCTTTTGCTGTTACATTGACAATACTGGAATTCGTCAGGGTTCCGTTTGGAACTGTAATTCTCCGGTTGTCCACCGTGGACAGTGTAGTGTAAAACAAGTCAATTTTGACAACGGTTCCTTCCTGATTTCCCGCATTTTCAATAATATAATCTCCTACGCTGAAAGGCCGCAAAATCAGAATAATCACACCGCCAGCCAGGTTGGACAGACCACCCTGCAAAGCCAGACCAATGGCAACACCACTGGATGCCAGAAGTGCGGCAATGGACGATTCCTTTACCCCAAAGCTTGTGGCAATGCTTACAATCAGAAGAAAATACAGCGCAGCCTTTACAAAAGAGGAAACAAATTGTATGACGCCTGTATCTGCATTGGCCCGGTTCATAGAAGCAGCAATCAGTCTGCATATTTTATGAATCAGCTTGCTGGCAATGATATAAACTAAAATAGCCAGCAGAACCCTGCCTACAAAGTTTCCGATAAGGGGCAATTTTTTCTCCCAATAATCCCATGTCACATATTGTTTAAAAAAAGCATCAATGCTTTCGATTTCTAACGGTTCTGTCAATGCGTCTGTTAAGAGTATTCTCATACACTCCACCTTTCTGTACTTTATTTTTCAATTTTCTGTTTTTCAGCTTTTTCCCATTCTTCCTCCATAGTCTTCTGAAGCTGTCTCCGCACTTTGGACACCGGCACTCTTACAGATGCTGCAGGTCTTTTTCCGGTCTTTTTAGGTTCTGCCTTTGTATAAGAAAATATCTGTACAGCCAGCGGCGCTACCTGAATCGTTATGGAATAAGGCCGCTCATCACATTCCGCCTTTTTGGCAGTTTTTACCCTGGGATTTCCCATACCGCTGCCGCCGTAAGCCTCCTTATCACTGTTAAAAATTTCCTTATATTTTCCGGGATAGGGAACACCCATCTGATACGCTTCATAATCCACTGCCGAAAAATTGCATACGGCAACCAGGGTATTCTCCTCCCTTTCCCCCTTTCGGATAAGGGTCAGCAGGTTTCTCTCTGCGTCCATGTGATTAATCCATGCAAAGCCTTCTGTTTCGTAGTCCTTTTCGTACAGGGCCGGCTGTTCCCGGTACAGCTTCCAAAGGGCTTTCACATATTCCTGCATTTGTCTGTGGTCTGTTTCTTCCAGCAGATTCCAGTCCAGCCCCCTCTGCTCAGACCATTCTCTCTCCTGGGCAAATTCCTGTCCCATAAACAACAGCTTTTTCCCCGGATGTACCAGCATAAAACCGTAAGCAGCCCGAAGATTTGCCATTTTTTTCGCCTTATCTCCCGGCATTTTGTTTAAAAGAGAACCTTTTCCATGTACCACTTCGTCATGGGAAAGACTTAGCAGGAATTTTTCACTGTAGGCATACACCATACTGAAAGTCAGTTCATCATGGGCGCCACCTCGGAAAATAGGGTCTTTCTGCATGTAATCTATAAAGTCATTCATCCAGCCCATATTCCATTTATAATCAAATCCCAGCCCCTCTTCTTCCACTTTACCCGTAATCTGAGGCCAGGCTGTGGATTCTTCTGCAATCAGCAGCACATCCGGATGTTGTTTCTTAAACACAGAATTCAAATGTTTCAAAAATTCCACAGCTTCCAGATTTTCATTACCTCCGTAAATATTGGCAACCCATTCCCCGTCGTTCTTGCCGTAATCCAGATACAGCATGGAAGCCACTGCGTCCATGCGTATTCCGTCTGCATGATACTTCTTTGCCCAGAACAGGGCATTTGCAATGAGGAAATTCTTCACCTGCGGGCGTCCATAATTGTAAATCAGCGTGCCCCAGTGAGGGTGCATGCCCTGCCTTGGGTCTAAGTGCTCATAGAGACAGGTTCCATCGAAATGAGACATACCGAAAGTATCCTTTGGAAAATGTGCAGGCACCCAGTCTAAAATCACACCGATTCCCTGTTGGTGCATGTAGTCCATGAAGTACATGAAATCCTCACAGCTTCCATACCGGCTGGTAGGGGCATAATATCCAGTGACCTGATAGCCCCAGGATTCGTCCAGAGGATGCTCCATAACCGGCATCAGTTCCACATGAGTATACCCCATTTCTTTCACATAGTCTGCCAGCATGGGAGCCAGTTCCCGGTAATTATAAAACAGTCTGCCCTCTTCTTCTGGTTTTCTCCAGGAGCCCAAATGCATTTCGTATACAGCCAAAGGCTTGTCCTCCCGGTTTCTCTGTCCTCTTTCCTTCATCCACTGGTCATCCTGCCACTGATACTGATTCAAATCCGCAACCACAGAAGCGGTTTTCGGCCGCACCTCCGCCTGATTGCCATAAGGATCTGCCTTTAAATACACCAGAGAGCCTTTGGCTTTCACTTCATATTTGTAAAGGGCTCCCGGTTTGACTTTCGGAATAAAAAGTTCAAAAATCCCGGATACATTCAGACGATTCATCTGATGTACTCTTCCGTCCCATCTGTTAAAATCCCCTACCACACTGACACGCATGGCATTGGGCGCCCAGACAGCAAAATAAACGCCCTCCACCCCGTGAAGCTCCATGGGATGTGCCCCCAGTTTTTCATAAATATCATAACAAATGCCTGCTGCAAACTGCTGCTCCTGCTCTATGGTAATCTGCTTTTCAAAAGCGTACGGGTCATAAATTTTTTCCTTTCTGCCGTCTTCATACACTGCTTCATATTTATATTTTGGAATCTTATCCCCCGGAAGCAGTACAGAGAAAAATCCCGCCTCGTCTTCCATCTCCATTTCATACTCTGGTTTCCCCCTGCCAAGCAGCACCTTTACCTGCTGCGCTCCCGGCCGAAAGCACTGTATCAAAATACCGTCCGGCGTTTTCCTGGGTCCCAGAATCCGCTTCGGCTCGCTTTCTTCCGAATATACCACAGCCTCAATTTCCGGCCAATCCATCATATCATATAATCTTTCAGACATATACACCCTCCTTTTTTTCATTTTATCATCAAACCATTCCCTTGTAAAGTTTAAGAATAATGACTAATTTTTTATTTTTAGTCGAAAAATTGTTGTGCATTTTCCATATATAAGATATAATATAAACAACTTCGCTTATCTATTTTGGCGGTGTATTGACAATGTATGAGGAGGTATGCAATCATGCTCGACCAAAGCTACTATGAAAAAACTGACGAGATTATTGAATTCTATGGCCGAAAAGCAAGTTCTCTGATTCCCATTATGCAGGATATTCAGGCAGAATACCGTTATCTGCCCGGAGAATTGCTGACCTATGTGGCAAAGGAAATCGGTGTCCGTGAGGCAAAGGCGTACAGCGTAGCCACTTTCTATGAAAACTTTTCTTTTGAACCCAAGGGAAAATACATCATTAAAGTCTGCGACGGAACAGCCTGTCATGTCCGTAAGTCCATCCCAATTCTGGAAGCCCTGCAAAAAGAACTGGGACTCAGCAGAAAAAAACACACCACTGACGATATGCTCTTTACCGTGGAAACGGTATCCTGTCTCGGTGCCTGCGGTCTTGCCCCTACCATGACGGTCAACAACGAAGTCCACCCATCCATGACGCCGGAAAAGGCGCTGGAATTAATTGCGGAACTGCGAGGTGACAATGTATGATAATTGAAAACAGAGATGCCTTATTAAAAGAACGGGAAGCTGCCCAAAAAGAAATCGACGCTTACAAGTGCAGAATCCTGGTATGTGCCGGAACCGGCTGCGTAGCCTCAGGTTCCGAAAAAATATACAACAAAATGCTGGAACTGTGTCAGGATTTAGAAGGAGTGTCCGTGGAATTTCAAAAAGATGTTCCTCATATCGGCGCTGTCAAAACCGGATGTCAGGGAATTTGTGAACTTGGCCCTCTGGTGAGAATCGAACCCTGCCATTACCAGTATGTGAAAGTACAGGAAGAAGACTGCCAGGAAATCTTCCAGCGCACGGTTTTAAAACAGGAGCCTGTAGAACGGCTGTTTTATAAGAAAAACGGAGAATCCTACGCAACTCCCGATGAAATTCCTTTCATTGCCAAACAGACCAGAATCGTATTGGAAAACTGCGGTAAATTCGATGCGGAATCTCTGGACGAATACATAGCTTCCGGCGGATACGACGCCCTTGCCAAAGCGCTCTTTGACATGACACCGGAGGATGTTTTAGAGGAGGTAGACCAATCTAAGCTTCGGGGAAGAGGCGGCGGCGGTTTCCCTGCCGGAAGAAAGTGGAAACAGGTGGCAGCCCACAAAGACGTACCGGAACATTTTGTGGTATGTAATGGTGACGAGGGCGACCCAGGTGCTTTCATGGACGGCAGCGTAATGGAAGGCGACCCTTACCGCTTAATCGAAGGTATGACCATTGCCGCTTACGCAACAGGGGCACAAAACGGTTATATCTATGTTCGCGCAGAATATCCTCTTTCTGTAGCCCGTCTGCGTCATGCTATTCGCCAGGCGGAAGAAAAAGGACTCCTTGGAAATCACATTCTGGGAACTGATTTTTCTTTCCATATGCATATTAACCGGGGCGCCGGCGCTTTCGTCTGCGGAGAAGGCTCTGCCCTTACCGCTTCTATCGAAGGGGACCGCGGTATGCCCCGTACCAAACCGCCAAGGACTGTTGACCAGGGTCTGTGGGCGAAACCAACGGTTTTAAACAATGTAGAAACTTTTGCCAATGTACCCGGTATTATCTTAAAAGGAGCCCAGTGGTTCAGAACCATCGGCACTGAGGGGAGTCCGGGAACTAAGACGTTCTCCATCACCGGTTCCATTGAAAACACAGGACTTATCGAAGTTCCCATGGGAACCACCCTGCGGGAAATTATTTACAACATCGGCGGCGGTATCAAAGGCGGCGGAGACTTCAAAGCCATTCAGATTGGCGGTCCCTCCGGCGGCTGTCTCACCAGTGAACATCTGGATGTAGGGCTGGATTTTGACAATGTAAAGAAATACAATGCCATTATGGGCTCCGGCGGCCTGGTAGTTATGGATGAAAACACCTGCATGGTAGAAGTAGCCCGCTTTTTCATGAGTTTCACCCAGAGAGAATCCTGCGGAAAATGTGTTCCCTGCCGGGAAGGCACGAAACGCATGCTGGAAATTCTGGAACGCATTGTAAACGGAGAAGGAAAGCTGGAAGATTTGGATACCCTGGAGGAACTGGCCTCTATGGTAAAGGGCATGGCGCTGTGCGGTCTTGGAAAGAGTGCGCCTTTGCCGGTTATCAGTACATTAAAGACCTTCCGCAAGGAATACGAGGAGCATATTTTGGAACACAAATGTGCGGCGAAAAGCTGTACTGCCATGAGACGCTATATCATCAATCCCGAATTCTGTAAGGGCTGCGGCAAATGTGCAAAGAACTGTCCTGTGGGAGCTATTACCGGCGTCCGCAAGGAAACTTACCACATCAATCCGAATCTTTGTATCAAGTGTGATTCCTGCCGGGAAAACTGTGCATTTGATGCAGTTTATGTTGAATATTAGGAGGGACTATTATGGGATTTATGACAATAGACGGCAGAAAGGTAGCGTTTACCGATGAAAAAAATGTCCTTTCTGTTATCCGCAATGCCGGCATTGATTTGCCAACGCTTTGCTATCATTCGGAATTATCCATTTTCGGTGCCTGTCGCTTGTGTACCGTAGAAGATGACCGGGGACGCACCTTTGCCTCCTGCTCAGAAGAGCCAAGAGACGGCATGGTGATTTATACCAACTCGGGAAAAATCAAAAAATACAGAAAAATGATTGTGGAACTGCTGTTGTCTGCACATTGCCGGGACTGCACCACTTGTGTAAAAAGCGGCGAATGTGTGCTGCAGGATTTGGCACACCGCATGAATATTACTTCCGTGCGTTTCCAGAACACCAGAGAGCCGCGTCCTTTGGATGACAGTTCTCCTGCGCTGGTAAGAGACCCCAATAAATGCATCCTCTGCGGAGACTGTGTCCGGGCCTGCAGCGAACTTCAGGGACTGGGGGTGCTGGGCTTTGCGCACCGGGGTACGGACGCCATGGTTATGCCTGCTTTTGACAAACCCCTGTCCGCCACGGATTGTGTAAGCTGCGGTCAGTGCCGGGTCTTCTGTCCAACCGGAGCCATCAGTATTAAAACGCAGATGGACGAGGTTTGGGACGCCATTGCAGACCCCAATACCCGTGTAGTCGCACAGGTCGCTCCCGCTGTCCGGGTTGCTGTGGGAGATGCTTTCGGTCTTACCCGGGGCCACAGCGTCATGGGCAAGCTGGTGGCTGTTCTGCACCGCATGGGCTTTGATGAAGTTTACGATACAGCCTTTGCCGCAGACCTTACCATTATGGAAGAATCCAAGGAATTTCTGGACAGAGTGGAAAAAGGTGAAAATCTTCCTCTTTTTACTTCCTGCTGTCCCGCATGGGTGAAATACCTCAGTGACCAGTATCCGGAATTTAAGGATAACCTTTCCACCTGCCGTTCTCCTCAGGGTATGTTCTCTGCTGTTATGAAGGAATACTACCGTGACCCGGAGAAAAATCAGGGCAAGAAAACGTTTGTGGTATCCATCATGCCGTGTACCGCGAAGAAAATGGAAATTCTCCGCCCCAACAACTTTACCAAAGGGGAACAGGATACTGATGTGGTTATTACCACTACAGAACTCATCCGCATGATTCGCAATTCCGGCATTGAATTCTCTACACTGGTTACGGAAGCCTGTGATATGCCGTTTGGATTCGGCTCCGGCGCCGGCGTTATCTTCGGTGTTACCGGAGGTGTGACAGAAGCTATGCTGCGCCGCTTTGCGGACCGCCACGACAAAGCCACCATGGACAGCGTTGCGGAAGCAGGTGCCAGAGGCGAGGACGGTATCAAAGAATTTACCGTTACCTATAAAGGCACGCCGCTGCATGTCTGCGTCGTCAGCGGATTGGCCAATGCCCATACCGTTATGGAAAATATCCGAAGCGGCAGAAAGCAGTACCACATTGTGGAAGTTATGGCCTGCCGCAGGGGTTGTATCATGGGCGGCGGACAGCCTCCGAGAGCCGGCAGCCGCACGAAGAGCGCCAGAATGGAGGGTCTGTATCAGGCAGACAACGTAACCAGCATCCGCAAGGCAGACGAAAATCCATTGATTGTCTCTCTTTATGATGGACTTCTGAAAGGAAAAGTGCATGAACTGCTTCATGTAGATGAGTATTGAGATGAATAGATAAACGAGACTGCTGTAGAAAGAAACAGACCTTTTAAGAGGCACAGGAATATGTCTTCTTGTGCCTCTTTACATCCAGGATTATTTCCTTTTCGCATACTTGTGAATCTCAAAGTTCTAAAATTTCCGCTCCCAGGATTTCCGCTTCTTCCTTTTCATGGGTAACGCAAAGTACAGTCTTTCCTCTGCACTTTTCCCGCACAAAGGCCAGCACCTTATCCTTTGTTTCCCTGTCCAGTCCCTTAAACGGCTCGTCTAAAAACAATATATTCCAGTCTGCATACAGAGCTCTTAAAAGGGCCGCCCTTCGCTTCATACCCCCGGACAACTCTTTTACCGGACGCTTCCCCCAGCCTTCTAATCCCACTGCCGAAAACCCGTCTTGCAGCTGCTGCAAAAAGTCCCTGCTTCTGCCTTTCCCTCCCTTCTGTACCAGGCGAATATTGGCTTCTGTACTGAGATTTTCGCACAGCCTGTCCTCCTGAAAAACAGCGCTGATTCTTTTGTTTTCCAGTCCTGTAATCTCTCCGCCATCCGGCTTTTCCAGTCCCATAAGGATTCTAAGAAGCGTGGTTTTCCCTTTTCCTGAGGCTGCCATAACACAGGTGGTTTTCCCTTCCGGAATTTCTGCGCAGAAATTTTCCAATACCTGATGCTCTCCATAGGCTTTGTTCAGATTTGTAATTTGGATTCCCATACCTATCTCCTCTCCAGTTTCCTTACGCCCCAGTCAATGACTCCCAAAAACACCTTCTCAAACAGCAGACTGATCACAATAATGACCACCGTCCAGGCAAACAAATCCGGCGTGTCCAGATACACCTTTGCCTGATATAAATGCTCTCCAATAGAGCCGTCAGGGATTCCGATAACCTCTGCCGCTACTCCCGCTTTCCAGCAAAGTCCCAGAGCCACACAACAGCCGGAACGGAAAAAGGGCAGCACCTGCGACAGATAAATATAGCGGATTTTTCTCATCCGCGAGACCTGAAATACCTGCGCCATTTCCAACAGCTTTTTATCCACACTTTCTATCCCCTGGATCACATTGGTATAAACCACCGGAAAAACCATAAAAAAAGAAATAAATACGGACAGATTCTTTGAAGGTATCCAGATAAGCACCAAAATCACAAAAGACGCTACCGGAATGGATTTCATGGTAAGCACCAAAGGCGCCAGAAGTTCCCGTATTCTGCAAAAACCAAAAGAAACTCCTCCCAGTACCACCCCCAGGGCCGTACCCAGCAAAAATCCGCTGACAATGCGCAGGACGGAAAACGCACAGGACAGCCAGAATGTACTTTCCCATACCAGTGTTTTCAATCTCTGTAAGACAGCAACAGGAGATACCAGAAGTATCTCCTGTCCGATGGCTATACTGGCTGCCTGCCAGATAAGCAGCCAAAATGCCACTGCCCAGAGCCGGATTTGCCTTTTTTTATTTTTCGATATAATAGAAATCATCTCCCGGCACTGCGCCTCCTACCGCCTGTGGGTTCTGGTTTTTCAGCACCTCCAGATAACCGGAAAGCTGCTCCTTCATATCCTCGCCATCCATATATACAATGTTACATTCCGGCAGGGCTTTTTCTGCAATTTCTGCAGTAACAATGTCATATTTTCCTACCAACTGGGCTGCTTCTTTCGTATTCTCGTTTACATATTCCACAGAGTCCTCGTAATGCTCCAGAAAATCTTCCACGGCCTGGGGATGTTCTTCCACAAACTCTGTGCGGGCTACCACAACACCGGTAATCATACTGCTTTTTGTATCTTCCCCGGACTGTACCTTTTCCCATTCTTCCGTCAAATCCAAGGCCGTACGGATAGCCGGATTTTTGGTCTGGGCCGTGGTCACAAAGGGCTGCGGCAGCATGGCAATACCGTTTTCCGTACTGGAAATTGCTGCAACACACTCAGAATGTTCGCTTTTCCACTCGATGGTTACGCCTTTTTCCGGGTCAATTCCGTTTGCAGACAAAATATAATCCAGGGCATACTCCGGTGTAGAGCCCTTGCCGCTGGCATAAATGGTTTTTCCTTTTAAATCCGCCACAGACTGCACACTGTTCCCATTCTCCACAAGATACAGCACCCCAAGGGTATTCACAGCCAGAACCTGCACCTTTCCCTCTGTTTTATTATAAAGTACAGAGGCCAGGTTTGCCGGAACCGCAGCAATGTCCGTTTCTCCCTGCACCAGCTTTGGGGAAACCTCATCTGCAGAAGCGGCAATGGAGAACTGATAATTTTCATCCGTCAGCTTTCCCTGCTCCGCTTCATCCATAAACTGCACCATCCCCATAGCGGTAGGCCCTTTTAAGGCTGTAATGTTTATATCGACAGGATTTTCTTTCTGTTCTTCTTCTTTTTCTGTGTCTGTAGCTGCTTTGCTGCCGCACCCGCTTATGGATACTGCTGCCAGAGCCACAGCCAACAGCATGACCGCCATCTTTTTCTTCATGTTTGTCCTTCCTTTCTCTCCTGTAAAATCCAGTATTATTTTTTATTTTACCATACAAAATCAGCAGCCGTCCATAGCTATCTTATGGATAAGGAGTCCGCTGCGCAGCTTTGGCTCAAACCAGGTGGATTTCGGCGGCATCAGCCTTCCTTCATCTGCTGTTTCCATGATTTCCTCCATAGTAACCGGATACAGGGAAAAGGCTGCTCCGCCCTGCTTTTTCACCTGTACTTCCAGTTCTTCCAGCCCACGGATACCTCCCATAAAAGAAATTCTCTTATCTTCTCCCGGCTTTTCAATGCCAAGTATGGGAGCCAGTACAAGATTTTGCAGCACAGCCACATCCAGACCCTCTACCGCATCCTGAGGCCGAAATGCTTCCATAAGTTCCAGCTGATACCAGCCATCGGGCAGACAAAGCCCAAAACTGCCTTTTCTCCTTGGTTTCACCGGACCTGCTGTCTTTGTCACAGAAAAATATTGTTTCAGCGCTTCTAGAAAGTCCTCTCTTTCAAGCCCGTTTAAATCCCTTACCACACGGTTGTAATCCAGAATTTCCAGTTCATCGGAAGGAAACAAAACGCTGAGAAAATACTGGTATTCTTCCTTTCCCTTCTTATCCGGGCAGGCTTTTCGCATTTCCAGGGCCGTCTTTACAGCCGAAGCTGCTCTGTGGTGTCCGTCTGCAATATACAGAGCCTCTGTTTTCAAAAAAAGCTGCTGAATTTTCTCTATAGTCAGTTTTTCACGGATAATCCAGACTCTGTGTCCAATTCCATCCTCGGAAACAAATTGATATACCGGTGCTGTCCGTTTGCGGATTTCCAGGAGTCTGCGAAGCTCCGCTATGGGGCGGTGTACCAGAAACACTGGCCCTGTCTGGGCTCCGCATGCCTGTATGTGGCGAATACGGTCTGCTTCCTTTTCCGGTTTGGTGTTCTCATGACGCCGGATAACCTGCTGCAGATAGTCTTCCGCAGAAGCGCAGGCTGCAATTCCCGTCTGTACATGGCTGCCCCGTTTCAGTTCATAAATGTAAAAACAAGGTTCCTTCTCTTCGATAAAATCCCCTTCCCGGATTCGCTGTTCCAGAAGTTTTGCCGCTTTTTCGTAAACTTCCGGGCTGTACATATCCATATCCGGCAAAAACTGCGTCTCCGGACGGTCTATGGCAAGAAAGGAGTGTGGATGTATCTTGGTTTCCTCTGCCGCCTCTTCTCTGTTGTACACATCATAAGGCAAAGCCGCAATCTCTGCCGCCTTTGCCGCAATAGGACGAATTGCCCGAAATGGTCGGATATCTGCCATAATTTTTCCCCTTTCACAAAATGTCAAAAGAGGTTCCTGCACCCCTGCACAAGAAAATTTTTCCTATGCAGGCGGCACAGCAGCCTCCCTTCTCTTATTTTACAATTCTGACTCTGTATACGTGCTCAATGGCTTTCAGCGCCTCTGCCACCTGACCGTCAATGGGGGATGCCACATCCAGCATGGTATAAGCATAATCCCCTTTACTTTTATTGGTCATGTTGGCAATATTCACCCCTGCGTCACCCAGGGTTTTGGTAAACTGAGAAATCATGTTCGGCACATTTTTATGGTTAATGGTAATTCTTCCCGCATCCACACATCTTCCGGCGTCACAATCCGGGTAATTCACAGAATTCTTAATGTTTCCGTTTTCCAGATAATCCATAACCTGTTGAACCGCCATAACGGCGCAGTTATCCTCAGATTCCTCTGTAGACGCACCCAGATGCGGGGTTACCAGCGTATTTGGAGCATTGGCTACTACAGGATTGGCAAAATCCGTCACATATTTTTTCACCTTTCCTTCTTCCAGGGCTTTGCACAAAGCCTCTTCATCCACCAGAAGGTCTCTGGCAAAATTCAGAAGAACGACACCATCCTTCATCTGTGCGATTTCTTCCCTGCCAATCATTTTTTTCGTGCTTTCCAGAAGCGGCACATGAATGGTAATATAGTCGCAGTCCCGGTAAATCTCGCTGACTTCATTAATGTGGTGAATGTTTCTGGACAGACTCCATGCTGCATCTACAGAAATAAAGGGGTCATATCCGTAAACTTCCATTCCCAGATGTACCGCTGCATTGGCTACCTTAACGCCTATGGCGCCCAAACCGATAATGCCCAGTTTTTTGCCGCTGATTTCACATCCTGCAAATTTTTTCTTCTCTTTTTCTGCCTTTTTTGCCAAATCATCTGCCGGTTCCTGACTTTTCAGCCACTCAATGCCCCCTACAATGTCTCTGGAAGCCAGAAGCATACCTGCCAGCACCATTTCCTTTACGCCGTTGGCATTGGCTCCCGGTGTGTTAAAAACTACCACGCCCTTTTTTGCCAGTTCCTCCAGGGGAATGTTGTTGACACCTGCACCGGCTCTTGCTACGGCCGATACCTGCTGTGGCAGTTCCATCTGGTGCATATCTGCGCTTCGCACCAGTATGGCATCTGCCTCTGTTGCGCCTTCTGTCTTTTCATATTCCTGATTAAATTCCTTTAAACCCACCTGAGAAATGGGATTCAGACAATGATACCGATACATATTAGACATTCTCCTTCTCAAATTTTTTCATAAAGTCCACCAGAGTTTCCACACCTTCTATCGGCATGGCATTGTAAATGCTGGCTCTCATGCCGCCCACACTTCTGTGGCCTTTCAGATTTTCCAGTCCCGCTTCCTTTGCCTCTTTTACAAATTTCGCATCTAACTGCGCATTTCCGGTTACAAAAGGCACATTCATAAGAGAACGGTCTTTCGGCACAACGGTTCCTTTAAACAAATGGCTTTCATCCAGGAAATCATACAAAAGCTTTGCTTTCTTTTCGTTCCGCTCTTTCATCACAGCAAGACCACCCATATTTTTCAGCCATTTAAAGACTTTGCCGCACATATAAATGCAGTAGCTGTTTGGCGTATTGTACAGAGAGCCTGCGTCTGCATGGGTTTTAAATGTCAGCATGGTGGGCGTGCCTTTCATCACATCTTCGGTAATCAGGTCTTCCCGGATAATGGAAATCACCATGCCGGCCGGGCCGATATTTTTCTGTACGCCGCCGTAGAGAATGCCGTATTTGCTTACATCCACCGGCTCAGACAGGAAACAGGAGGACACATCAGACACCAATGTTTTGCCTTTGGTATTTGGCAGTTTTTTAAATTTTGTACCGTAAATGGTGTTATTTTCACAGATGTACACGTAATCTGCATTGGGACTGATATCCAAATCGGAACAATCCGGTATGTAAGAAAAGGTTTTATCCTCAGAAGAAGCAATCTTGTTTGCCTTTCCGTATTTCTGCGCTTCCTGCCATGCCTTTTTTGCCCACTGTCCGGTGACAATGTAATCTGCCTCCCCGTGCTTCATAAGATTCATGGGAATCATGGCAAACTGCTGGCTGGCCCCTCCCTGCAGAAAGAGCACCTTGTAGTTGTCCGGTATCTGCAGCAAATCTCTCAAATCTGCCTCTGCCTCGTTTAGAATTGTTTCAAACATACCGGAACGGTGACTCATCTCCATAACGGACATGCCGCAGCCTCTGTAATCTAACATTTCATCTGCTGCTTCTCTTAACACTTCCTCCGGCAGTACAGCCGGACCCGCTGAAAAATTGTAAACTCTGCTCATGATGCTTCCTCCTCTGATTTCTCTTTCTTTATTTCTGTCTTTTCTCCAAATCCGCCTCGTCAAAAGCGTCTTCAATGTTGGCTCCTGCCGGAACCATCGGAAATACTTTGTCATCACTGTCAATGATACAGTCCAAAACCACTGTTGTATTTAACCGAATAGCCTCCTGAATAGCCCCGGCCAAATCTTCTTTTCGGGTAACGCGGATTCCCACGGCACCCATGGCTTCTGCCAGCTTCACAAAGTCTACCTTGTCTCTTAACACTGTATTAGAATACCTGCCCTCATAGAACAAAGTCTGCCACTGACGCACCATGCCAAGCACCTGATTGTTGACTACCACCTGAATCAAGGGGAGGTCATTTCTGGTAGCTGTGGCAATCTCATTCATATTCATTCGGAAACAGCCGTCTCCCGCTACATTGATGACAACCTTGTCCGGATTACCCATTTTGGCCCCGATGGCCGCTCCCAGACCGTATCCCATGGTGCCCAGACCACCGGAGGACAGAAACGTACGGGGCATGGTATATTTGTAATACTGGGCCGCCCACATCTGGTGCTGTCCTACTTCTGTCACAATAATGGCTTCTCCATTGGTCTGCTTATACAACTCTTCGATAATACCCGGACCTGTAAGTCCTTCCTGATGATAGGATAAGGGGTATTTCTCCTTCAATTCTTCTATGGTTTCCAACCATTCTTTATGCTCTGCTGCCGGAACCATATGATTTAACTGCTTCAAAACTTCTTTTGCGTCTCCGATAACACTGCAGTCCACCAACACATTTTTATTGATTTCCGCTGCATCTACATCAATATGAAGAATTTTTGCGTTTCGTGCAAAATTCCGCGGATTTCCGATAACGCGGTCAGAAAATCTGGCTCCAATGGCAATGAGCAGGTCGCACTTTGTGACGCCCAGATTGGAGGCTTTGGTTCCGTGCATACCCAACATTCCTGTATAATAAGGGTCTGTACCGGAAAACACGCCTTTTCCCATAAGAGAATCCGTCACCGGACTCTGAATCTTATGGGCCAGTTCTCTGACTTCTTCCCAGGCATTGGCCGCCGCTGCGCCGCCGCCCACAAAAATAAAGGGACGTTTCGCTTCCTGAATCATCTGCGCCGCTTTTTCCAGACTTTCCTGTGTGATTTCTTCCACATAAGGTTTCACCTTTTTCGGCACATAAGGCGTAAATTCTGTTTTATTTGCCGTTACATCTTTGGTAATATCCACAAGTACCGGCCCCGGTCTGCCGCTTTTTGCAATGACAAAAGCACGGCGGATTGTTCTGGCCAGCTTTGTTACGTCCTTCACGATAAAACTGTGCTTGGTAATGGGCATAACCACCCCTGCAATATCCACCTCCTGGAAACTGTCCTTTCCCAGAAGAGGCAGGCCTACGTTGCAGGTAATGGCCACAATGGGGATGGAATCCATATGGGCAGTGGCAATTCCCGTTACCAGATTGGTAGCGCCGGGACCGCTGGTAGCCAGACAGACTCCCACTTTTCCGGTAGAACGGGCATAACCGTCTGCCGCATGGGCCGCCCCCTGCTCATGGGAAGTCAGCACATGATGGATTTCTCCCTGCTGTTTATACAATTCATCATATATGTTCAGTATCGTACCGCCCGGATACCCGAAAACCGTATCGACACCCTGTTCTTTCAGACATTCCATTACGATTTGCGCACCTGTCAGCTGCATAGACAAATCCTCCCTCTGTTTATTTCTGGATTTCCAGTACAGCGCCTCTGTTTCCGCTGGTTACCATAGAGGCATACCGTGCCAGATATCCGGTAGTCACTTTCGGCTCTCTTGGCTGCCATTTCGCTCTTCTGGCCGCCAGCTCTTCCTCGGACACTGCCAGTTCCAGCTTGGTTTCCGGAATGTTAATGCGAATCATATCCCCCTCTTCTACCAAGGCAATAGGACCGCCTACTGCTGCTTCCGGAGAAATATGCCCAATGGAAGCGCCCCTTGACGCACCGGAGAAGCGGCCGTCTGTAATCAGCGCTACACTGGAGCCCAGTCCCATACCGGCAATCGCGGAAGTGGGATTCAGCATTTCCCGCATACCGGGGCCGCCTTTCGGTCCTTCGTAGCGGATAACCACCACATCTCCCGCCACGATTTTACCGCCTTTAATGGCTGCAATGGCGTCTTCCTCACAGTCAAAGACTCTGGCCGGGCCTTCGTGCACCATCATTTCCTCGCATACGGCGCTTCTCTTTACCACACCGCCGTGAGGCGCCAGATTTCCTGTCAGTACGGCAAGTCCCCCTGTCTGGCTGTATGGATTTTCAATAGGACGGATAACTTCCGGATTTTTATTCACACAGTTGGCAATATTCTCTCCCACGGTCTTTCCGGTTACGGTCATACAATCCAGATTCAGCAAATCTTTCTTGGTCAGTTCCTTCATAACAGCCCACACGCCGCCGGCTTCATTCAAATCTTCCATATAGGTAGGGCCTGCTGGTGCCAGATGGCACAGATTTGGCGTTTTGGCACTGATTTCATTGGCAAAGGTTATATCAAAGTCCCAGCCGATTTCATGTGCAATGGCCGGAAGGTGCAGCATGCTGTTGGTTGAGCAGCCCAGAGCCATGTCTACCGTAAGGGCATTCATCAAAGCTTCCTTTGTCATAATATCTCTTGGACGAATGTTTCTTCTGTACATTTCCATAACCTGCATACCTGCATGCTTCGCCAGCTTGATACGCTCGGAATAGACGGCCGGAATGGTTCCGTTTCCTCTTAATCCCATGCCCAGTACCTCAGTCAGGCAGTTCATGCTGTTTGCCGTATACATACCGGAACAGGAACCGCAGGTAGGGCAGACATGGTTTTCAAATTCTTCTACCTCTTCTTCCGTCATAGTTCCTGCGCTGTAAGAGCCCACGGCTTCAAACATGGAGGAAAGGCTTCTCTTCTGTCCCTGCACCTTTCCGGCCAGCATGGGGCCGCCGCTTACAAAGACCGTAGGTACATTGATTCTGGCTGCTGCCATTAAAAGTCCCGGCACATTTTTATCACAGTTAGGCACCATAACCAGGGCGTCAAACTGATGTGCCATAGCCATAGCCTCTGTAGAATCTGCAATCAAATCTCTGGTAACCAGAGAATATTTCATGCCCACATGCCCCATGGCAATGCCGTCGCAGACTGCAATGGCCGGAAATACCACCGGAGTTCCCCCTGCCATGGCAACGCCCAGTTTCACGGCATTTACGATTTTATCCAGGTTCATATGTCCCGGTACGATTTCATTATAAGAGCTGACAATTCCCACCAGCGGTTTTTCCATTTCTTCCTTGGTCATGCCCAAAGCATGAAACAGGGACCTGTGAGGCGCCTGCTGCATTCCTTTTTTTACTGCGTCACTTCTCATCTATCTTCCTTCCTTCCGACCTTTTTATTTGTTCCTTCTCTACTGAATCCGCTCTGCAATGAGACTCCCCATCTGTGCGGTTCCTGTCTTTTTCATTCCTTCAGAGTAAATATCCGGGGTTCTGTAGCCCTCTTCTAATACCTGTGCCACAGCTGCCTCCACTGCGTCCGCTTCTTTATCCAAATCCAAAGAGAAGCGCAGCATCATGGCCGCAGACAAAATGGTGGCAATAGGATTTGCAACGTCTTTTCCTGCAATATCCGGAGCTGAACCATGGCTTGGCTCGTAAAGCCCGAAGCTGGTCTCGTTTAAGCTGGCTGATGACAGCATACCGATAGACCCTGTAACCATACTGGCCTCGTCTGACAAAATATCTCCAAACATATTTTCCGTGAGAATCACATCGAACTGTCCCGGATTATGTACCAGCTGCATCGCACAGTTGTCCACCAGCATATGTTCCAGTGTAATGTCCGGGTAGTTTTTTGCCACCTCTTCCACAACCTTTCTCCACAATCTGGAGGAATCCAATACATTTGCCTTATCCACACTGGTCACTTTTTTTCTTCTTTTGCCTGCAATCTCAAAAGCCTTGATGGCAATTCTGCGAATTTCCTCTTCATTATAAGACAGCGTATCCACGGCTTTTCTCACGCCATTTTCTTCTACCGTCTTGCGTTCTCCGAAATACAGACCTCCCGTTAATTCTCTGACAATAATCATGTCGAAGCCGTCCCCAATAACCTCTTCTTTTAAAGGGCAGGCTTTTCTCAACTCATCATAGAGATAAGCTGGTCTTAAATTAGCAAACAGGTTCAGCGCCTTTCGGATACCCAGAAGGCCTGCCTCCGGTCTCTTGGACGGCTCCAGCTGATACCAGGGGGAAGTCTTTGCGTCTCCGCCGATAGAACCCATCAAAACGGCATCTGCAACCTTTGCTTTCTTTATCGTCTCCTCTGTCAGCGGTACACCGTGTGCATCAATGGAAGCGCCGCCTAAAAGCAATTCTTCATAATGAAACTCATGTCCGTACACACTGCAGACTTTATCCAGAACCTTCTTTGCTTCTCTTACAATTTCCGGGCCGATTCCGTCACCGGGAATGTACGCTATATTTCTTTTCATACTGTCACCCTTTCCGCAGTTTTGTCATTTTTTTGTCATTCATAGAATGTAATTAGTAATATGATAATCCTTTTCCTGCCATAATTCAAGCAATAATCCCTTTTGCGCTATACCTTTTCGTTATGGTTTCTATTCCCTGGAATTTTCTAAAGTTTATAGTTCCTTTATTTTGACGACACACAGTGGTCACATTTGTTCTATATACTGGGTATTGTTAAGAAATAGAAGACAGTGGCTGCAGAGTTCACGCGCGTTTGCGGCTGCTGGCCTTCGCCTAAAGACACTCCTGCATATTGCAGGTTTCTATATAGATAGTAACTTTTTTATCCTTTCTCTTTTGTAAATCCTTTCCCCATAACTTCTCTGACATCTGTCACAATCACAAAAGCCTCCGGGTCTGTTTCTTCCACCACTTCTTTTAATTTCACAAGTTCCTTTTTCCCTACCACACAGAACAGCATTTTCCTGTCCTGACGGGAATAAATCCCCTGAGCATAAATCCCTGTCAGCCCCCGGTTCAGCTCTTCCATAATCCTTTTAGATACCAGTTCTTCCTTTTCCGTAATCACATAAGCCCCTTTTGCAAAATGCATTCCTTCCATAAAGCGGTCCGCAGTCCAGGAGGTAATAAAAATCGCCACTGCCGCATACAGAGCCTTATGAATCCCAAAGACAAAAATCCCCAGCAGCACCACACTTCCATCTATAACCTGCAGAATCTGGGGAATGGAATAACCGCGCAGCTTATGTTGTATCAGAGCCGCTGCCATATCCGTTCCTCCAGTGGTTCCCTGTCCCAGAAAAATACAGCCGATTCCCACTCCCATAATGACTCCTGCCGCAAGGGCCGCCAACAGCATATCATCCTGAATCAGAGGAATGGGCGGTATGAAATACAGCCAGAAAGACAGACACAGAGCGCCAAAAACCGATTTTTTTGTAAACTCCCAGCCCTTTATCCAGATACCCAGGAAAAACAAAGGAATATTCAGCACTGCATTGGTAAACCAAAGAGGAATCCCGCCGTCTATCCAGTTCTCTGAAAGGCTCTTTATCACAATTCCCAGACCGGAAAATCCTCCTGTCACCATCTGCAGGGCATCATAGATAGAATTAATGGCAACGGACATAATCCCGGTTCCCAGAATAATCAGCAGATAAGAACGATATCGTCTTTTTTGTTGTGTACCGGTCACGCTTTTCCTCCTCCGAAAATTTCACAGGTTCTCTTACAGGCCGCTTCTGTTCCCGCACAGCCTCCCAATGCGCTCTCCCTCAGTTCAAAGGGCAGACTTCTTCCCACATGGTACATGGCTTCTGCCATTTCATCAAAGGGAATCATCTGCACCACACCGGCCAGCGCCTGCTCCGCACACACAAGAGCATTGGCGGATCCCATGGAGTTCCGGGTCTGACAGGGAGCCTCCACCAGCCCCGCCACCGGGTCGCAAACCAGTCCCAGGAGATTGGACAAAGCTGTAGAGGCTGCGTCCAGGCACATCTGCGGGCTTCCACCCATGACTTCCACGGCAGCAGCAGCAGCCATAGCAGACGCCGCCCCCACTTCCGCCTGACAGCCTGCTTCCGCCCCTGCCACAGAAGCGTTGCGCATAAGCAGATACCCCACAGCTCCTGCGGTATAGAGCCCGTTTAAAATCTCCTCATCTTTCAGCTGATATTCTTCCTGCAGAGCCAGAAGTACCCCCGGCACCACTCCGGAAGAACCTGCAGTCGGTGCAGCTACAATCACACCCATAGAGGCATTGACCTCCAGGACGGCCATGGCATAAGTCATAGCTTTTGACAGCATAGTTCCACAGATAGATTTCCCCATACGGCGGTGTTCCTCTAACTTCTTTGCCTCTCCGCCAATCAGTCCTCCTACGGACTTCACCGGCTGTATCAACGGTTCTTTTACCGAATTTTTCATGATTTCCAGAGCTTTTCTCATTTTTACTTCTACTTCTTCTCCACGCATCTGAGAAATCTCGGTTTCCCGTATTTTCATAACCTGAGATATGGAAAGTCCCTGTTCTGCACATAGCTGCAGCAATTCTGTTCCATGATTAAAATCCATTTTCCTGTCCTCCTATAACTGCACCAGCATAATATCCGATACCAGTGGATTTTCTCTGATTTTTTCCAATACTTCTTTTGGAATCTTCTCGTCTGATTCCACAATGGTAAACGCTGCCGCACCTTTCTCCTCCCGAAACAGACGCATAAAGGCAATGTTCACCCCTTCCTCACTTAGAATCTTTGTAATATGGGCCACCACACCCGGTTTATCTGTCTGACTGACAATCAGGGTACTGTACTCTCCTGTAAAGTCTACTTCTATCTGGTTCAGCTTCACAATCTTTACTTTTCCGCCGCCCAGAGAAACGCCACGGACAAAAAGCCGCTCTCCGTTTGTTCCCTGAATATCCATATCCGCAGTATTGGGATGAATATCGTCCGGCTCTTCTTCCGCTTTTGAAAAGCTGTATGCAATTCCCGCCTTTTTTGCCAATTCCAGAGAATCCCGAATCCGCAAATCATCGGTTTCAAATCCCATGATACCGCCCAGAAGCGCCCTGTCCGTACCATGTCCCCGATAGGTTCTGGCAAAAGAACCATACAGAGTGAACTGCACCTGCCGAATGGTTCCCGGAAACAGTTTTCTGGCCAGCAGAGCCATAGAGGCTGCGCCCGCTGTGTGGGAACTGGACGGCCCTACCATATTAGGACCAATCACTTCAAACAAACTGATACCTGTCATAATCTTCTCCTTTTCTTATGAAAGAAAAAGGTACTGCAGGATATCCCGTCAGTACCTCTCATTCTCATTTTACTCTGCAACTCCGTCGCTTGCTTTTTCTACTTCGGCAATCGCACTTTTTCTCATTGGAATTCTGCAGTTTCTGTTGTTTCCAAATTCCACAATGACATCTTCTTCTGTAATATCAATCAAGATACCATAGAAACCACTTGTTGTAACGACACTGTCGCCCACTTCCATAGCTGCCAGCATGCTTTTTACTCTCTGCTGCTCTTTTTTCTGAGGTCTCATAATCATGAAATACATCAAAAGAAAAAATACCACCAGCGGTAAGAACAAAGTAATCATGCCTCCTGTGCCGCCTGCTGCTGTTGATAATAACATCCTGCTTCCTCCTGAACCTTAAACTTTGTCTGTCAGACTGATAGACATTATTGTTATAATACACAATTTTTCTTGTTTCTTCAAGTATTTTCTCCGGTTTTTCCCAAATTTAATAGTTTTTTTATATGGGAGAAAAACGGTTTTCTTATTTCCCTGCTCCTAAAGCCATGCTTTCCAATTTCCGTGCCTTATATTCTTCGTAGCACCCTTTATCCAGCGCATCTCTGATTTCTTCCATCATCGTATTGTAGAAATACAAATTATGCAGTACACAAAGACGCATACCCAGCATTTCTTTTGCCTTTAACAGATGACGGATATAAGCTCTGCTGTAATGGCGGCAGGCCGGACACTGACATCCCTCCTCAATAGGACGGGAATCCAGTTCATATTTCGCATTAAAAAGATTTATCTTGCCGAAATTGGTATACACATGACCGTGGCGTCCATTACGGCTGGGGTACACACAGTCAAAGAAGTCCACGCCTCTTGACACGGCCTCCAGAATATTGGCAGGCGTTCCCACTCCCATGAGGTAGGTGGGCTTATTCACCGGAAGATGGGGTACTACACTGTCCAGAATCCGGTACATTTCTTCATGGGTTTCCCCCACAGCCAGACCACCGACAGCATAACCATCCAAATCCATTTTGGAAATGGTTTCTGCATGGGCAATACGGATATCATCGTAAATGGCGCCCTGATTAATTCCGAACAAAAGCTGATGGGGATTTACGGTATCCTCCAGCTGATTCAGCCTTGCCATCTCGTCCTTACATCTCTGCAGCCATCTGGTGGTGCGGTCTACAGAATTCTGCACATACTCTCTGCTGGCCACACTGGACGGACATTCGTCAAACGCCATGGCAATGGTGGAGCCCAGATTGGACTGAATCTGCATACTCTCCTCCGGTCCCATAAAAATCTTTCTTCCATCTACATGTGAGTTAAAATACACGCCCTCTTCTTTGATTTTTCTCAATTTTGAGAGAGAAAATACCTGAAATCCGCCGGAATCCGTTAAAATAGGGCGGTCCCAGTTCATAAACTTGTGCAGTCCTCCCAACTGCTTCACAATGTGGTCACCGGGGCGCACATGGAGATGATAGGTATTGGACAATTCCACCTGGGTTTTGATTTCGTGCAAATCCGTGGTAGCCACAGCCCCCTTAATAGCTGCCGCTGTACCCACATTCATAAACACGGGAGTCTCAATGGTTCCGTGTACGGTTTCCAGACGGGCTCTCTTTGCCCTGCCTTCCTGCTTCAGTACGGTATACATAAATTTATTTTCCTCTTCTTCCTGTCTTTTCTCTATGTTTTACATGCCATAGGAGAATGTGATTTCTCTTTTTATGGAATCTGACCAAAAATAGTCAGAATTCTTTTTTGTTACAGAGTTCATTTTATCATATCCCTTATTTAAACGCAATGCAGAAAAATATTGGGAATTGTTTTTTTTGACATTTTGTCGTATAATGTAGCTTGATTTTTTTATGAACATATAATAAATAAGTAGAAACACATACAAGAAGGAGGTTTCTGACTATGTCAGAAGAAAAAAAAACACAGACACCCCGACACCTTCTGGGCATTGATATTGGTTCCACCACTGTCAAAATTGCCATTTTAGACCATGACTCTCATTTACTTTTTTCTGATTACAAACGGCATTTTGCAGATATCCAGAATACGCTGGCGGACCTTTTGGACGAAGCTTGCCATTCCCTGGGTGAAATTTCTGCGGCACCTGTCATTACAGGCTCCGGAGGACTGACCCTTGCCAATCATCTGGAAGTTCCTTTTGTACAGGAAGTCATTGCAGTTTCCACTTCTCTTGAAAAACTGGCCCCAAAGACAGATGTGGCAATTGAACTTGGAGGAGAGGATGCAAAAATTATCTATTTTGAAGGCGGCAATGTAGAGCAGCGTATGAACGGTATCTGCGCCGGAGGAACCGGCTCTTTCATCGACCAGATGGCTTCTCTTCTGCAGACTGACGCACCGGGTTTGAACGAATATGCCAAAAATTACAAGGCGCTCTATCCCATTGCAGCCAGATGTGGTGTATTTGCCAAAACAGACATTCAGCCTCTGATTAATGAAGGCGCTACCAAGGAAGACCTGGCTGCCTCCATTTTCCAGGCTGTGGTAAACCAGACCATCAGCGGTCTGGCCTGTGGTAAGCCTATCCGTGGACATGTGGCTTTTCTGGGCGGTCCCCTGCATTTTCTCTCTGAGTTAAAGACCGCTTTTATCCGCACCTTAAATCTGGACGAAGAACATACCATTGTTCCGGAAAATTCCCACCTGTTCGCAGCCATAGGCTCCGCTCTGAATTCCAAAGAGGACGCAAAGAATGTCAGCCTGCTTTCCATGCGTGACCGTCTCAGAGCTGCCATTGCGATGGACTTTGAGGTAGACCGTATGGAGCCCCTCTTTGCTTCCAAAGAAGATTATCAGGCCTTTAACCGCCGCCAGAGCAAGTACAACGTAAAAACAGGGGAGCTTTCCACTTACCGCGGAAACTGCTATCTGGGAATCGATGCCGGTTCTACCACCACGAAAGCCGCGCTGGTAGGTGAAGACGGCTCTCTGCTCTACTCTTTTTACAGCAATAACAACGGCAATCCCCTGGCTACGTCTATCCGGGCTATCCAGGAAATCTATGAACAGCTTCCCGCCGGAGCCAGAATTGCCTGGTCCTGTTCTACCGGATACGGAGAAGCACTGATAAAAGCGGCTTTAATGCTGGACGAAGGTGAGGTAGAAACCGTTTCCCATTACTATGCCGCTGCCTTTTTCGATCCGGAGGTAGACTGTATTCTGGACATCGGCGGCCAGGATATGAAGTGTATCAAAATCAAAGACCAGACCGTAGACAGCGTACAGTTAAATGAGGCCTGCTCATCCGGCTGCGGCTCCTTTATCGAAACCTTTGCGAAATCCTTAAATTACAGTGTACAGGACTTTGCAAAAGCCGCTCTTTTTGCCGAACACCCCATTGATTTAGGCACCCGCTGTACGGTTTTCATGAATTCAAAAGTAAAACAGGCTCAAAAAGAAGGCGCTTCTGTTGCGGACATTTCCGCCGGACTGGCTTATTCTGTTATCAAAAATGCCCTTTACAAGGTTATTAAAGTTTCTGACGCCTCGGAACTGGGCAGACACATTGTAGTACAGGGTGGAACGTTCTATAATGACGCAGTGCTGCGCAGTTTTGAAAAAATTGCACAGTGCGAAGCCATCCGTCCGGATATTGCCGGCATTATGGGCGCATTCGGCGCTGCCCTGATTGCAAGGGAACGCTATGACAAAGAGAAAGCTTCCACCATGCTACCTATAGAGAAAATCAATACCCTGGAATACAAAACCACCATGGCCAACTGTAAAGGCTGTACCAACAACTGCCGTCTGACCATTAACAAATTTTCCGGCGGACGCCAGTATATTTCCGGCAACCGCTGTGAACGCGGTATCGGCAAAGAGAAGAACAAAGACCATATACCCAACTTATACGAATATAAATATAAAAAGCTGTTCTCCTATGTGCCGCTTACTCCTGACAAGGCCCCCAGAGGACAGGTGGGGATTCCCCGTGTACTGAATCTGTTTGAGAACTATCCTTTCTGGTATACGTTTTTCACCAATTTGGGATATCAGGTGGTGCTGTCTCCCACTTCTACCAGGAAAATTTACGAACTGGGCATTGAATCCATCCCCAGCGAATCCGAGTGTTACCCGGCAAAGCTGGCACACGGACACGTTTCCTGGCTGTTAAAACAAGGGGTGAAATATATCTTCTACCCTTGTATCCCTTACGAAAGACAGGAGTTTGACGATTCGGTCAACCACTACAACTGCCCTATCGTAACCTCTTATGCGGAGAATATTAAAAACAATGTGGATGAATTAAAAGACCCGTCCATCCGGTTCCACAATCCTTTCCTCTCTCTTACCGGGGAAGACACTGTAACCGACCGGCTGGTACAGGAATTTCCGGATATTCCCGCTGCAGAAGTCCGCAAAGCTGCACATTTAGCCTGGGAAGAACTGTCTGCCTGCAGAGAGGACATCAAAAGAAAAGGCGAAGAAACCCTGGCTTACCTGGACAAAACCGGCAGACGGGGGATTGTGCTTGCCGGACGCCCTTACCACATTGACCCGGAAATCCACCACGGTATCCCGGATTTGATTAATTCCTATGGACTGGCCGTGCTGACAGAGGATTCCATTTCTCATCTGGCTCCCCTTGAGCGCCCTCTCCGTGTCAATGACCAGTGGATGTACCACACAAGGCTTTACGCTGCCGCAAACTTTGTAAAAGAACGGGAGAATCTGGATTTGATTCAGTTAAACTCTTTTGGCTGCGGTTTGGACGCCGTTACCACAGACCAGGTAAATGAAATTCTTTCCCAAAGCGGAAAAATCTATACCTGCCTGAAAATTGACGAGGTGAACAACTTAGGAGCTGCCCGTATCCGCGTCCGCTCCCTGATTGCTGCCATCAAGGCCAAGGAACAACAGCACAAACAGAGAAATATCCTGCCCTCCTCTATAGAGCGTGTGCCGTTTACAGAGGAAATGCGGAAGAATTACACCATTTTATGTCCCCAGATGTCGCCCATTCATTTTAACATTCTGCAGGCAGCTTTCTGTGCCAGCGGATACAACCTGGAGGTTCTGCCAAACGACAACAAAGAAGCCGTGGATGTGGGACTGAAATACGTAAACAACGACGCCTGCTACCCTTCCCTTATGGTAGTCGGACAGATTATGCAGGCGCTGCTTTCGGGAAAATATGACTTACATAAGGTGGCGATTATTATGTCCCAGACAGGGGGCGGCTGCCGTGCTTCCAACTATATCGGCTTTATCCGCCGGGCTCTTGCCAAAGCAGATATGTCCTATATTCCGGTTATATCCATCAACTTAAGCGGTTTGGAATCCAACCCGGGCTTTAAGATTACGCCAAAGCTGGCCACACGTCTGGCTTACGGCGCTGTATTCGGCGATATTCTTATGAAATGTGTGTACCGTATGCGCCCCTACGAGGTGGTAAAAGGCTCTGCCAATGCCCTGCACCGCAAATGGGAAAAACGTTGTATCTCTTTCTTAAGCAGCAGACATACGGCTTTCGCACAGTTTAACCGTATCTGCCGGGAAATGATTCGAGAATTTGACGCTCTGCCTATTACAGACGAGAAAAAGCCAAGAGTCGGCATTGTAGGCGAAATTCTGGTAAAATTCCTGCCTGCGGCCAACAACCATCTGGCAGAACTGCTGGAAAAGGAAGGAGCCGAAGCGGTTTGTCCGGATTTGATTGACTTTATGTGTTACTGCTTCTATAACCTGAATTTCAAATCCGATTATCTGGGCTTTAAGAAATCGCTGGCCCAAAAAGGAAAGCTGGGAATTTCTGCTATTGAATTTATCCGCAGTGCAGCAAACAAAGAGTTTGAAAAGAGTAAACACTTTACGCCATCTGCCAGAATTGAAGATTTGGCAAAAATGGCAGAACCCATTGTTTCTCTCGGAAATCAGACGGGCGAGGGCTGGTTCCTCACCGGAGAAATGATGGAGCTCATTCACGGAAACGTGCCAAATATTGTCTGTATTCAGCCTTTCGGCTGTCTGCCTAACCACATTGTAGGTAAAGGCGTTATCAAGGCCATTCGCAGCGATTATCCGGAAGCCAACATTGTAGCCGTAGACTACGACCCCGGAGCCAGCGAAGTGAATCAGCTAAACCGTATCAAACTGATGCTTTCCACTGCATTTAAGAAGCTGCAGCCTTAAAAACGGTTATTTTTTTCTATGGAAAAAGAGAGTTGCATGGACAAGAAAAGCAACTCTCTTTTTCATTTCACTTTTTTATTTCACTAAATGGAGTTTCCGGCTTATTTTTGCCAGAACCACACCTCCCGGCACTCCTGCCAGTGTCTCTGCGTCAGGTTTTGCCGCTGCAAGATATACCACAAAATATATGCCTGCTCCCAGTACAATGGCCGGTATCAGAGCCAGGAAATTGGATTTCAGCACAGCATGCAGTCCCTGGTATGACAGGAATGCTGCAAGCCCCATAGGTACAGAGGCCAGAAAAGAAGGAAGATAGGCTTCCTTCCAGGGATTTTCATATCCCAGTTCTTTTTTCATAGAGCGGTCATTTAACACACACATCACCAGCGCGTAGACAATCATAGCAATAACCACCGTATAAATCCCCAAGTTTGTGGCAAACATCAACACAGTCATAACAACCACATCAACCCCAAGGGCAATGGCCGCGTGAATCATGGGTAAATTGGCTTTGCCAATCCCCTGCAGCACACCGTTGGAGATATTAGACATTCCGTTCATGATTACCGTAATGACACCCAGCATCATCAGGCGCCCCGCTGTACCGTCTGTGGTAGAAAACAACAGCTTCGTCACAGGTCCGGCCAGCGCAAACAGCCCTACGCTGCAGGGGATAGAAATAAACATACTCAGCCAGGTTGCTTTATTGATTTTTTCCTTTACAGTCAAAATATCTCCTCTGGCATACGCTGCGGATACCTCCGGCATCATAGAAGTAGGGGCTGTACTGGACAGGGTCAGCGGAATATTAATAATTGTCAGAAAGAAACCGCACTCTGCATAAAGTCCTTCCACCACGCTGCTTTTCATTCCCTTCACTCCGGAAATCGTGGTATAAATCATACTGTTAATGTATCCGTTTACATTGTACAAAAAGGCACTAAGCAAAATGGGCGCCATAATCAGAATCAGCGTCTTCATGACCGCCCTGTAGCTTTCGTCTACCGAAACCCTGTCTTTGGCTATTTTTTTCTGAATTCCTCTGCGGTTTACCTGATAAACAAAAAGCATAAACAACAGGGCGGTAAGCACTCCGGCCCCTGTTCCCATGGTTGCACCTGCCGCACTCCAGCTTCGCAGGGTATTTTCGGGTGCATCGGCAAAATGATGTACCATAAAGTTAGCCATAACAAGGGCCACAACAGCCACTGCAGTCTGCTCTACAATCTGAGAAATAGAAGTCGGCAGCATGTTGCGGTAAGCCTGGAAATAACCCCGGAACACTCCCAAAATTCCTGAGAGAAAAATCGTAGGCGCTAAAAACTGCAATGCCAGTCTGGCATTTGCCATACGCTCCGGCACCAGAATCGGTGCGCCTGCAACACAGACAATGGCTACTGCGCCTCCTACCACCACTGCATATAAAAGCGCACCTTTAAAGATTTTCTGGGCGTCCCGGTATCGTTTAAAGGCCAGCCGTTCCGCCATAATCTTAGACACAGCCTGGGGAATGCTGAAAGAGGCAATCATCAGCAAAATAAAGTACACATTTTGAGCAAATTGAAAGCAGCCAAAACTTTCCTTTCCCATAGTACTGGAAAGAGGACTTTTATAAATCAGTCCGATAATCTTGGAAATCAGCGCAGCCACCATCAGAAACGAAGCATTTTTTACTAAAGTATTGTCATTTTTCTTTCCCATGTATTTTCATCCTCTATCTGTTTTCTATCTGCCAGTCAATGGTCGAAAGCCCTTGGCTTTCCAGAAATGCATTGGCTTTGCTGAAATGCCTGCACCCGAAAAAGCCCCGGTAGGCAGACAGCGGGCTGGGATGAGGAGCCTCTAGAATCAAATGTTTGGGATTGGTCAGCATGCTGCGCTTCATCTGTGCCGGGCGTCCCCAAAGCAGAAAAACCATGGGTCTGTCCTGCTCATTCAGTATTTGGATAGCCGCATCCGTAAATTGTTCCCATCCAATCCCTCTGTGAGAATTGGCCTGGTGGGCCCGCACAGTCAGCACTGTATTCAGAAGCAGTACGCCCTGCTTTGCCCATTTTTCCAGATAGCCATTATTCGGAATAAAGCAGCCGCAGTCCTCATGCAGTTCCTGGTAAATGTTTACCAGCGAAGGAGGAATTTCCACATCTGGCTTCACGGAAAAACAAAGTCCATGAGCCTGTCCGTCATTGTGATACGGGTCCTGCCCTAAAATCACAACCTTCACTTCATCAAGCGGCGTAAAATGAAACGCGTTAAAAATATCATCCGGTGCAGGAAATATCTTTCTCTGCTGATATTCCTGTCCCACCTTGTCAAACAATTCTTTATAGTAGGCTTTCTTAAATTCCGGCTTTAAAGCCTCCAGCCATTGTCCCTGTAAAGGCGGCATTCGTATTCCCTCCTTTGTTTTTTTACATTTTCTTAGTTTAGCAGAATACGTTTTAAAATGCAAATCCAACCCAGGGATTTTTTACCTTTTTTTATCTGTTTTTACATTTTTTGACACTCCGTTTTTTGACCGTCTGCGCAGGAGAGCTCAAACCAGAATTCTACACCATTGCTGTAATTTTTCACTCCGCATTTCTGGTGCATACTGTCCATAATAGCCTTGACAATGGACAGCCCGATACCGCTGCCGCCGTATTCTCTTGTTCTGGCTTTATCCACCTTGTAGAATTTTACCCAGACCTTATCCAAATCCTCCTCCGGTATGACGTCCCCTGTATTAAAAACAGAGAGTCTTACGGTATCCTGACGTATTTCCGTCTTAATTTCAATCTTCTTTTCATAGTCCACATGATTCAAAGCATTGGACACATAGTTGGTAACAACTTCCTCCATTTTAAATTCATCGCCCCATACATATACAGGTTCTGTCTGGTTAAAATGAATTTCTGCCCCCTTTTGTTCTGCCAGAAGCCGCGCAGACTGCACGACCCCGCTCACCAAATCTGTCAGGTCAAAACGCTCCATAGCAACTGTATCATTACCAAATTCCAGTTGGTTCAGTGTCAACAATTTCTTTACCATCTGATTCATCTTTCCGGCTTCATCCACAATGACCTCGCAGTAAAATTCCCGGCTCTGGGCGTCGTCATTGATACATTCCTGCAGACCTTCTGCGTACCCCTGAATCAGGGCGATGGGGGTTTTCAGCTCATGAGACACATTCGCCAGAAATTCCTTCCGCATTTCGTCAATTTCTTCCTTTTTGGCAATATCCTGCTGCAGCTCATTATTGGCTGTTTTCAGTTCGGAAATGGTTTTTTCCAAGTCTTCAGAAAGCTTATTCAGATTATTTCCTAAAATACCAATTTCATCCTGGCTGGTGCTGTGATATTTCACATCAAAATGCAGGTCTGCCATTTCCCTGGAAATATCACTGAGGGTCTGCAGCGGTCTGATAATCCGTCTCGACATAATCCAGATAATCACTGAACTGATCAAAATCGTAGCAAGGCCAATATACAGATAAAACATGTTGGAAATTTGTGCGCTGTCCCGAATACTCTGAATCGGTGTACGAATCATAAAACTGCTCTTATCGTCCAGATTCCCGTACATGCAGACCACGTCCATGGTACTGGCGTCTCCGCTTATTTTCGTTACTACATAATTGTCCTTTTGCTCCATAATCACCCGTTTTCCCCTGGAAAACTGAGACTCAAACTGCATGTAAGCCAGCATTTCCGCCTCATCCTTTGTGGTACTGTAGCAATTTCCAAAAGGGTCTACCACAATCAAACGGAAATTTTTTTCTGCCAGATATTTCTTAAATGCGTCATCGTCATTCAAAGCACTGTACTGGTAATTGTCCACATTGTTTAAGGCCTGATAAACATTCTTTAGACTGTCTGTTTTCCTGGCAAGGTAGTATTTCTCTAAAAACAGAGAATTCACCCCCAGCATTACCGCCAGAGACAGGCACATAATCACAATGTAAGTAACTGCCAGTCTGATTTTAATGGATTTTTTCATCATGACACCTCAAATTTATATCCCATACCCCAAATGGTTTTGATGTACTCTCCCTTATCGCCCATTTTACTCCTCAGTTTCTTTACATGGGTATCAATGGTTCTGGCATCGCCAAAATAATCATAATTCCATACAGAATTTAAAATCTTTTCTCTGGAAAGGGCAATTCCCTGATTTTCCAAAAAATAGCTGAGCAGTTCAAATTCCTTGTAGCTTAATTCTATAGGGGTACCGTCAATGGCCGCAATATGGGCAGTTTTATTGATTTCAATACCGCCTGCGCTCAAAAGTTCATCTGCACCGATAGAACTGGTACGCCGCAAAATAGCTTCCACCCTGGCTACCAGAATCTTCGGGCTGAAAGGTTTTGAAATATACTCGTCTACTCCCAGTTCAAATCCTAAAAGTTCGTCCCGCTCATCGCCTCTGGCTGTCAACATAATAATCGGCACTTTGGACTCTCTCCGAATTTCCCGGCATACCTCCCAGCCGTCCATCTTGGGCATCATCACGTCCAGAATCAACAAGGAAATGTCTTTCTTTTTATAGAATATATCAAGAGCCTCTTCCCCGTCTCCGGCTTCCAATACCTCAAAATCCTGTTTTACAAGGAAATCCCTTACCAGTTTTCTCATTCTGCTCTCGTCATCCACAACCAGTATTCTGCATTTATCCATGGTCTTTTCCTCCTTCGCACTGTAATGTATAGTATAGCAGACAAATTTGTCAAAAATGTGAAATTTCTTCGCATGGTTTCCGTTCCAAAAACAAAAAAGGAATCCGTACTAATCTCTTTTAGAACGAACTCCTTTCCCTATGGACCTGAGGGGAATCGAACCCCTGTCCGAAAGTCTATCCCTTGCGGCATCTCCCATCACAGTTATTCTTTTAACATTCCCTTATGCAGCCGCCGAATAACAGGCTGTTACACTTGGTAGCTTCATAAAATCTTCCATTTTCTCAAAGCTTTGAAAACGAAGTGCCCCGCAAAGTCGATGCCAGATTCTCAAGCAGCGGGTGACCTGAGGCTGACAAGCTGCAATTAGGCAGCTAACGCTACGTTATCGTTTGCGTTTATATTTAGTTTCCAGGTTGATATGCAGTCCCGGAGTCTGCAGATGGCTTCCTCAACTTCAAAACCCCCGTCGAAACCAGTACAAGCCCTCATATAAAATAAGCACTGCATGGTACACAAACGAGTAGATTTCCCATTCCCAATGTAAGTACATTAGGAAACTTATTACATACTATCTGGTTTCTGTATTTTTGTCAAGAGTTAATTTCAGAAAAATAATTGATAAAAGAGCCATTCCCAAAATCATCCGGCAATGGCTCTTTGTATTTGAATTTTATTTATGTAAATGACATGCTACAAAATGTCCCGGACGAACTTCCTGTAATTTCGGAGATTCCATCTTACATCTTTCTGTTGCATGCTTACAACGGTTTGCAAAAGGACAGCCCGGCTTTGGATTGATAGGGCTTGGTACGTCTCCGGACAGTACGCTGGATTCCTTCTGCGCTTCTTTATCCGGGTCCGGAATCGGCACAGATGCCAACAACGCCTGGCTGTATGGATGCAGTGTATGAGCATAAATCTCATCACTATCTGCCAGTTCTACCAGATTTCCCAGATACATAACCGCAATACGGTCTGAAATATATTTGACAATATTTAAGTCATGGGCAATAAACATATAAGTAAATCCGTGTTCTGCCTGCAGGTCTTTCAGCAGATTTATAATCTGACTCTGAATGGATACGTCAAGAGCAGAAATCGGCTCATCACACACAATGAACTCCGGTTCTACAGCCAGAGCACGGGCAATTCCGATACGCTGACGCTGACCGCCGGAAAACTCATGCGGGAAACGGTTTGCATGTTCCCGGTTCAGACCTACTGTCTCCAGAAGCTCATAAACACGCTGCATACGTTTCTCTTTGTCATACATATTGTGAATTTCCATACCTTCTGCAATAATACTTCCCACTGTCATACGGGGATTCAAAGACGCATAAGGATCCTGGAAAATAATCTGTGCTTTCTGAGAATACACATAGCGGTCTTTGGTGTGTCTTAAATTTACCTGCTTTCCATTGTAAAGCATTTTTCCACTGGTAGCCGGATAAATTCCCATAACTACTCTTCCCAATGTAGATTTTCCACATCCGGACTCACCTACCACACCAAGCGTTTCTCCTTTATAAATGTCCAGGGAAATATCATTGACTGCTACCAGATTCTTTCCCTTTCCTACATGAAAGTGCTTTGACACATGGTCTAAAGTAACCAGCTTATCCATTTACCTTTTCCTCCTTGTCTCCCGGAAAATCAGGGTGAAGTCTCCAGCAGGACGCCGTATGGCCTTCGCTCACCTGGAATACCGGCGGCTGATTGGAACGGCAGATTTTCATGCAGCATTCACATCTGCTGGCAAATCCGCAGCCCTGCGGCGGAGCATATAAGTCAGGAGGGGTACCCGGAATGGATACCAGCTGCTCCTCTTTCTTTGTATCAATCGTTGGAAGACTCTTTAAAAGAGCCTTTGTATAAGGATGTCCCGGATTGTAGAAGATATCTCTTACGGTACCTTTTTCCACTACTTTACCGGCATACATAACAGCCACATGATCCGCCAGATTTGCCACAACCCCAAGGTCATGGGTAATCAGAATAATCGCTGTTTTGGTATCGTCCTTAATTTTTCCCATCAGCTGCATAATCTGCGCCTGAATGGTTACGTCAAGAGCTGTTGTTGGTTCATCCGCAATCAACAGCTGCGGGTTACAGGCCAAAGCCATAGCAATCATGGCACGCTGACGCATACCGCCGGAAAATTCATGAGGATACTGCTTTGCTCTCTCCTCGGCATTTGGAATCTGAACCATCTGTAAAAGACGGACAGCCTCTTTTTCCGCATCTGCTTTACTGATTTTTTTCTTGTTTACCAGAGTTTCCGTAAGCTGCTTGCCTACACGCATAGTAGGATTCATACAAGTCATAGGGTCCTGGAAAATCATACTGACCATCTGACCACGGATATCCTGCATTTCCTTTTCACTTGCCGCTACAATATCTTTACCGCAAAGTTTAATGCTTCCCTCTTTAATTCTTGCAGGAGGCATAGGGTTCAGTTTCATAATTGTCTGAGCCGTTACACTCTTTCCGCAGCCGGATTCTCCTACAATAGCAAGCACTTCTCCTTTGTTTACCTCCAGGCTGACACCTCTGACAGCGTGTACTTCACCTGCATAAGTATCAAAAGAAACATGAAGATTGTCTATTTTTAATATTTCTTCCATTTCCTTACCTCCTTAATTTCGGGTCAAATGCGTCACGAAGCTGGTCACCCAGCAGGTTAAAGGACAACATGGTAACACAGATAAATAACGCTACAATAACAAGCTGTGTGGGGAACATCTGGAAAACCTTAATGGCGTCATTGGCCATAATACCCCAGGAAGACTTCGGAGGCGCAATACCCAGACCCAACATGGACAGAAATGCTTCTGTAAAGATAACATTGGGAATATCCAACGTAATATTGACAATAATAACACTAAGCACATTGGGTACCAGATGTTTGCCAATGATTCTTGCCGGAGAAGCGCCCATGGATTTTGCCGCAATAACAAATTCCTGCTCCTTCAAACCAACAACCTGTCCTCGCACCAGTCGAGCCATACCGGTCCATCCGGTAAGGGAATAGGCCACAATAATAGTTCCCAGACCACGTTCCATAACCGTCATCAGAAGGATAACGATAATCAGGTAAGGAATACCGCTGATGATTTCCACAATACGCATCATCACATTATCTACTGCACCGCCGAAGTAACCGGAGATACCGCCATAGATAACACCTACCAGACAGTCAATCAGCGCAACCGCAATCGCTACGGTAAGAGAAACTCTTGCTCCGTACCAGACTCTGGAGAATACGTCGCGTCCCAGGGCGTCGGTACCAAAAATATGCATCTGACCGGTCACAGAGTCCGGACTCATAATGGGTTTATTCTGAAATGCTACATTCTGCTCAGAATAGCTGAACGGTGTCAGCATAGGACAGAAAATAGCACCCAGAATAATCAGACCCAGAATAATCATACAAATCACTGCAACCCTACTCTTGCGAATACGGTTCCAGGCATCTTTCATAAAGCTGACAGAAGGTCTTGCCAATGATTCCATACTTTTTGCATCGGCTCCTAACACCTCAAAGGCATCCGAAGAAATTTTGCCACTGACATCATAAGGAGTGTACTGTTCTGTCTGTACGGTTGTCTTATTATTCTTTTTTCTCATGTGTTCCTTACTCCTTTCCGCCTGTCAGTTTAATACGTGGATCGATAAATCCGTAAATCAAATCTACAACCAGATTGGCGAGAATCAGAAACATACCGTAGAAGACTGTAGTACCTGCAATCATAGTATAATTCAGAGTCTGCACACTGGTTACAAAGTATTTTCCAAGTCCCGGAATAGAGAAAATATTCTCTACAACGAAAGCACCCGTCAAAACAGCTGCTACCAGGGGACCCATAACGGTAACAACCGGCATAACTGCGTTACGTACCGCATGTTTCCAAACAATCTGACGCTGGCTGAGGCCTTTTGCTTTTGCTGTTTTGATATAATCCTGGCTGAGTACATCCAGCATACTGGTTCGCATCAAACGGCTTACCGTTGCCATAGAGCCAAAAGCCAGAGCAAAAGCCGGAAGAATCTTACTGTTAAAGTCAGACCAGCCAATAACGGCAAACACCTGAACTCCCGTTGCCTGATACAGCTTCAATCCCAGGAAATACTGTAAAACTGCACCCATAATGAAGGAAGGTACAGAAACACCAACCAGTGCAAAAAACATGGCTGCGCTGTCCCATACAGTTCCTCTCTTAACAGCAGCCACAACACCAAGAAGAATACCCATAATAAAGGCAAACAGCAGGGCGCGGATACCAAGACTAAAGGATACCGGGAAAGCTTCTGCGATAACATCTGTCACCGCTCTTCCGTCCGGAATAGAAATTCCGAAATCACCTCTTAAGGCATTTCCTATGTAAATAAATAACTGCTGAAGCACGGGTTTATCCAGTCCATATTTCTTTTCCAGGGCCTGCATAACGGAATCCGGCAACGCTTTTCCGGCTGTAAACGGTTCGCCCGGAAGTAACTGCATTAAGAGGAAGGTGATAGTTACCAGAACTAAAATAGTAATAAAAGAATAAATAATTCTTTTTAAAATGTAGCGTATCCGATTAGACAAAATAGACAGCTCCTTTCTTTTGTTTTCTTTACTTTATTATTTTTATGTTCTGTTTATGTAAAGCGCAAAAGTTTTTGCGCTTTACATAAACAGACAGGAGCCGTGTGAGAAACCACTCTGATTCCAGAACAACAGCTCCTATCTAAAATAACCTTATAAAATTTTTTCTTTCCGCTTTCCGAAATTATTTAGCGTCTGTAAAGTCAAATTCCTGGAAACCGGTACGAGTCATATTCTGCACCTTGTCAGACACGGCATAAGAAACAGCACTGAAGTAAATTGGGTAAACTGCTGCGTCTGTCTGTGTTACCAGAGTTTCTGCCTTAACCAGTAAATCCTGACGAGCTGCCGGGTCTGCTTCCACCATAGCGTCAGCAATCAGTTTATCATATTCTGTGTTGCTGTATTTACCATAGTTGTTTCCATTTGTTGTAGTAAACAGGTCAAGGAATGTCATGGCATCGTTGTAGTCCGGAGCCCAGCCTGCGTATACCATATCGAAATCACCGGAATTCATAGAAGCCAGACGTGACTTAAATGGCTGTGGTGTAATTTCTACATTCAGACCAAGTACGGATTTCCACTGTTCCTGCATAAACTGTGCATCTCTCTGAGCTCCGTCAGTATCATCACAGAGGAAAGATAATTTCAAATCTTCTGCTTTCAGTCCTGTTTCCTGAAGACCTTTTTCCAGAGCTTTCTTTGCTTCTTCTGCATTGTATCCGGTGATATCTCCAGCCGCTTCGCGATACAGCACATCATTTGCTCCTGCAATACCGGTTGGTACAAGACCTGTAGCCGGTACGGAACCATCTTTTAAGATATTGTCACACAGACTCTGTGTATCCAGAGCAAGACCAAGTGCACGGCGGATATTTGCATTGTCCAAGCCTTTGTCTGTTTTCTTTGTGTTAAACTGAATATACCAGTTGCTGTTGTTTACATAGTTTTCTACATGAATGCCGAGAGACTCTGCCTGTACGGTCTGGTCACCTGTCAGGTTGATACAGTCAATCTGTCCAGCCTGGAATGCGTTCATACGTGCATTGGAATCATTCATCATATTATAACGAACGGTTTTTACTGCAACTCTGTCCGGGTCATAGAAATCTTCATTTGCTGCCAGTGTAATGTGGTCATTGTGTACCCACTCGCTGATGGTGTACGCACCGTTTGTTACCAGCTGATCCATTTCATCTCCGTAGTGCTCTGCACCGATTTCCTCGTAAGCCTTCTGGTTTACAGGATAGTAGGTTGAGAATGAGAACAGGTGCTCTGCATATGGAATCGGGTTTACGAAAGTAACTTCCAGAGTATAGTCGTCAATGGCTTTTACACCCAGTTCAGAAGGGTCTTTTGTTCCTTCATATACTTCTTTACCATTTAACAGATTATCATAGATAATAAATGCGTAGGAAGAAGCTGTCTCTTTGTTACAAACTGCCTGATAAGCGAACACGAAGTCATTTGCTGTTACAGGTTCTCCATTTGTCCATTTTGCATCCTGACGAAGTTTCATAGTGTAAGTACGTTTGTCATCGCTTACAGTAGTTTCTTCGGCAAGGTCTGGCACCGGTTTATCATTTTCATCCAGTTTATACAGACCGGACATAACCATACGGAGAATATCTCCTGATGCCACGTCTGTAGTGAGCATACTGTTTAATTCAGGCGGTTCTGCACGTAAGTCGATTGTGTAGGAATCCTCCTCCGGTGTTCCTGCAAAACCTGTACTGCTTGTTTCTGTTTTTGCGCCACCGTCAGAAGTGCCTTCTGCTTTTTTGTCTCCTGAAGAACTTCCGCATGCGCCTAAAGATAAAATCATTGCGCTTGCAAGGGCCATTGCCAATACTTTCTTCATTTTCATATTGATTTCCTTCCTCTCTGCTAGAATTTCACACTGAAAACTTTAATACTTTGTTTTCTTAATGTTGTGAATCAATCTTCTTTATTATAATAAATTATGAAGTTTTGTCAACTGTTTCTGGCAAAATTCTCGCATTTGTGTTTTTTGCACAAAGACAAATATCTTTCTGGCCGAAACTTTTCAAGCAATTTCTTTTAAATTCTCCACAATTTTACGGATAACTCCGTCTTTAAAGGGAGACTCTATGCCGCTTTGCTGTAACAAATCAGTATGAAACTCGGAAGCGGAAATCCTGCATAATTTCAGATAACTCTCCCACGCTCCCCGGCGGTCCTTATCCATCCAGATTTTGTACTCAAAAGCACAAAGCTGGGCAATCACATAATCAATATAGTAGAGAGGGAAACTGTAAATATGGTGTTGTTTCTGCCAGAAACAGCCTCTTTCAAAGAAGTCCAGCCCTGCATAATCCATATGAGGCTTATATTCCTTCTCCAGCTTTTTCCACACCTCTTTCCTCTGCTGAGGCGTCATTTCCGGATGGTCATACACTTCATGCTGAAATTCGTCCACCATACAGCCGTACGGTACAAAAATCACAGCATCCTCCAAATGCATACCGGTGTAATCGGCTGTCTTCTCTTTTCCGAAAAACAGATGATACCAAGGTTCTGTAAAGAATTCCATGGACATGGAATGAATCTCCGCAGTTTCCATACCAATATCTGCATGTTCCCGGATAGGGTCTTCTGCTGCCAGGTATCCCTGGAACGCATGGCCGCACTCATGAGTCATAACGTCCACATCTCCGCTGGTGCCGTTAAAGTTGGCAAAAATAAACGGTGCCTTATAGTCCGGAAGGTACGTCATATATCCGCCCACTGCTTTTGTCTTTCTGCCAAAGACATCTAAAAGTTCGTTTTCCATCATAAAATCAAAAAACTCTTTTGTCTCCGGAGACAATTCTTCATACATCTCCTGTCCTGCTGCCAGAATTTCCTCCGGCGTTCCTTCCGGCTGGGGATTTCCCTCTGGTCCGTATACCTGTTCGTCTGTATAAGTCATATGCTCAAGTCCCAGACGCTCTCTCCTTTTTTCAAAAAGCTCTTCTGCAAAAGGAACCCATACTTCCTTCACCTGACGTCTCAGATTTTCAATTTCTTTTCTTCCATAACAGTTCCTCTGCATGCGCAGATATCCCAGAGGTGTATACGTCTCAAATCCCAGTGTTTTTGCCTGCTCTGTTCTGTTTTTTACCAGTTTGTCATACAACTCATCCAATTTATCGGCAATACTGTCAAAGAAAGCATTTTGTTTCTGGGCTGCTCTTCTTCTCACTTCAGGATCTTTACTTTTCAGATAAGGAGTCAAAAGAGAAAGATTCAGGGTTTCCCCTTCCCAGTCAATTTTAGCGCTGGCCAGAAGTTTTTCATATTCTGTCACCAGTGCATTCTCCTCCTGCATCAGTGGAATGACTTCCTCGGACACAGACTTCATGGCAATTTCCATATTTTTAAATGCCACAGGCCCTATTTTTTCTTCCAGAACGTCCCTGTACGGGGAAGCAAAGAGCCGCTTCTGATATTCCACACATAAGTTGGAATACTCGGGCACCTGTTCATCATAGTAATTCTGTTCCTTCTCATAAAACTCGTCTGTGGTGTCAATGGTATGGCGAATGGAACAAAGCGTCACCTGGGTCTGCACCCTGTCATTGAGTTTATAAAACTCTTTGTGAACAGCAAACTGCTCTTCCCCGCTTCCCGCTTCTTCCAGCTTCTTCATCAATTTTTTCAGCTGCTCTTTTACCTGTACAAAATCAATTCTTTCATACGGCATATCTTTAAATTTCATCATGGTCTGTTCTCCTCTCCTGCCCTGCAGTTAATACAGGTTTTTCACCTTAAATTCTCTCTCTGTCTCTCTTCTCTGGTCCTTTTTTGCAATGTCCTGCCGCTTATCGTAAAGCTTCTTGCCTTTCGCCACGCCCATTTCTACTTTCACAAGACTGCCTTTAAAATATACCTTCAAAGGTACCAAAGTATACCCTTTTTCTCTGATTTTGCCTTCTATTTTCCGAATTTCATAGGTATGAAGCAAAAGCTTACGCACCCTTAAAGGGTCTTTGTTAAAAATATTGCCTCTTTCATAAGGGCTGATATGCATACCATAAATAAACACCTCGCCCTTCTCAATCTGAATAAAAGACTCTTTAACACTGCATTTTCCCATGCGCAGGGATTTGACCTCTGTACCCGCCAGTTCAATCCCTGCCTCATAAGTGTCCTCTATAAAATAATCATGGTATGCCTTTTTATTATTTGCAATCAGACGAATCCCTAATTCTTTTGCCATGACTTAATCCTCCCTTTCCAAACTGAAATCCACGGTTTTTGTGGCAATGTCCGCCTGTTCTACCCGAACCTTTACTTTCTGCCCCATGGAATATACCTTTTTCGTCATATCTCCCACAAAGCGGTACTTTTCTTTCTCATATGTGTAATAATCATCCCGCATGGAATTCACATGCACCAGACCTTCCACCGTATTAGGCAGTTCCACATACAGTCCCCATTCCGTCACGCCTGAAATAGTTCCCTCCATGACTTCGCCAATATGCTGCTTCATAAACTCTGCCTTCTTCATTTTAACGGTTTCCCGCTCTACCTCTTCGGCTCTTCTCTCCATAGCACTGGACTGTCCTGCCACTTCCTCCAGAATTTCCGCATAGTGGCGAATTTTTGCCTCTGTCATCTTGCCTCGCAGATGTTCCTTGATAATTCTGTGAATCTGCAAATCCGGATACCTGCGGATAGGAGACGTAAAGTGACAGTAATACTTGGCAGCCAGGCCAAAATGTCCGCTGCACTGGGTGGTATACCTGGCCTGTTTCATAGAACGCAGAAGCAGCCGGGCAAAAAACGGCTCACATTCCATGCCTTCCAGCTCTTTTAAAATTTTCTGCACTTCTTTTGGGCTGATTTCTTCTTTTGCTTTCTTCACTTTTACTCCTGCCTGATGAACCATTTCCAGTACAGCTTCCATCTTTTCCCCATCGGGAGTATCGTGTGTCCGGTATACAAAAGGCAGGCCCAAAAGCGCATATTCTTCTGCTACCGTTTCATTTGCAGCCAGCATAAAGTCTTCAATGAGCCGGGTAGCCACATTCTGTTCATAAGGATAAATTTCCACTGGCTTTCCACTGTCATCCAGACGAATTTTGCTTTCCGGGAAATCAAAGTCAATGGCTCCTCTCTTCTTTCTTCTCTTCCGAAGGAGTCCGGAAAGCTCGCCCATTTCCAAAAGCATGGGAACCAGTTCTCTGTATTTCTCTGTCACCGCTTCGTCTTCACCCAGGAGAATCTTTTTTACGTCTGTGTATGTCATTCTCTCATTCACCCGGATGACGGTCTCCACAATGCGGTGAGACACAATTTTTCCTTTTTCATTAATATCCATCAGGCAGCTTAACGCCAGTCTGTCCTCTCCTGCGTTCAGAGAACAGATACCATTGGAAAGTTTTTTGGGCAGCATGGGAATTACCCGGTCCACCAAATAGACACTGGTGCCTCTTTTCAGTGCTTCTCTGTCTAAAGCACTGCTGTACTGCACATAATTGCTTACATCTGCAATGTGTACCCCCAGATGATACAGGCCGTTTTCCTTTGTAAGAGAAACCGCATCATCCAAATCTTTGGCGTCTTCCCCGTCAATGGTAACCATAACCACATCCCTCAAATCTTCTCTGCCATAAAAATCTCCCTCATTTAATGTCTCTTTTACGCGCTGGGCCTGATTGGCCACCTTTTCCGGAAATTCCATGGGCAAATCATAGCTTTTCGCCACACACAGGACATCTACGCCTTTTTCTCCCGGCTTTCCCAGGATTTCTGTCACGATTCCTTCCGGAGATTTTCCTCCCCGACCATAATCCTTAATCTTCACCAGAACTTTATCTCCGTCCTCGGCTTCCATAGCCTTTCCCTGGGGAATAAAAATATCTCTGGCAAACCGCTGGTTGTCCGGCACTGCAAAGCCAAAACCTGCCGACTGCTCATAAGTTCCCACGATTTCTTCGATTCCATGCTCCAGAATCCTTGTCACCGCACCTTCACAACGCCGTCCGTTCTTTTCTTCCTTCTGTACCGTTACCTGCACCGTATCTCCATGCAAGGCCCGTCCTACCTGCTCTTCCGGTATAAAAATATCCTGTCGCTCTTCCTCACCGGGAATTTCTACAAAACCAAAGCCTCTGGGATGACTGATAAAGGTTCCTGTATAAACATGGCCCTTTTTATATCCCAAACCGGTCTTTTCTTTTTTCTCCTGTTTTTCTGTCTGTTTTCTGCGGTCTTTTTCCGGCTTTCTCACAGCCTCATACTTGCCGCGCTTGCTGATGGTGACTTTCCCTTCTTTCAGGAGTATATCCAGTACCTTGTGCAGTTCCTCCCTTTTTCCCGAAGGAATCTGCAGAAGCACTGCCAAATCTCTGGCTCTCATAGGCTCATATTCCTTGCAGCACATCAACTCATATAAAATTTTTTTCCTCTTTTTCAGCTGTTGATTTTTCTTCAAATTTTCTCCTTTTCCTGTTAAAAAGATGACACCCTTGCAATGCAAGAGTGCCATGTTTAAAAGTTCAGATTCAATACTAACGCCAGCACAAAAAATAAAATCCCCATAATTTTGGTTGCTTTTACCATTGCGCCTTCCATGGAGCGTCCTTTATTTTTCCCCCAGTAAGTATCTGCCATTCCGGCAATACTTCCCAGTCCCTGGGACTTTCCTTCCTGCATCAGAATAATAACAGATAAGCCTATACAATCTATAACGAAAAGTACGGTCAAAACAATTCTCAAAATTTCCACGTTCACACCTCCTAATTGCTAAACATCTAAAGTTTAACACAGGCGCAGCATGATTTCAACTGTTATTTTCGCAGATTCCCATTTATCCCCTTATAATCATAGCAGGCAGTTTCTCCCAGCATATCCTCAATGGCAAGAAGGCGGTTATACTTTGCCGTCCGCTCTCCCCTGCAGGGCGCACCTGCCTTTATCTGTCCGCTGCCCGCTGCCACAGCCAAGTCAGCCAGAAACGTATCTTCACTCTCTCCCGAACGATGGGAAAGAATGGTTCGGTATCCCGCTTTATGAGCCAGTTCCACAGCCTCCATGGCCTCTGTCAAAGTCCCAATCTGGTTAACTTTTATCAGCACCGCATTGCCGGCGCCCATAGTGATTCCCCTGGCAATCCGTTCTGTATTGGTAACAAACAAATCATCCCCCACCAGCTGTACTTTCTGCCCCAGTCTTTGCGTCAGCCTCTGCCAGCCTTCCCAGTCTTCCTGGTCTAACCCATCCTCAATGGATAAAACGGGAAATGTCTCTGTCAGTTCTTCGTAGTAAGCGGTCATCTCTTCTGCTGTGCGATAGACTTCTGTGCCAGTCATAAAAGATTCTCCCGGAAAATAGTAAGCCTTTTTGTCTTCTTCGTACAGCTCACTGGCTGCCACATCTATGGCAAAACAGATATCCTTCCCAAGGGTATAGCCTGCGCGCTTTACAGCCTCTGCCATCATAGCCAAAGATTCTTTTGCCCCCTGTACATCCGGCGCAAATCCACCTTCATCTCCTACAGCTGCAGACAATTTTCGCTCTTTTAAAAACTCTTTCAGCGTATGGTAAACCTCTGCGCACATGCGAAGTCCTTCTTTAAAGCAGCAGGCGCCTACAGGCATAATCATAAATTCCTGAAAATCTACAGTGTTGTCTGCATGTTTCCCGCCATTTAAAATATTCATCATAGGTACTGGCAGCTGTGTGCTTTTGCAGCCTCCCAGATACTGGTACAAAGGCATGCGCATAGCCTTTGCAGCCGCATCTGCCACCGCCAGAGATACAGCCAGTATGGCATTGGCTCCCATATGCTCCTTTTTCTCTGTGCCGTCTGCCTCCAGAAGCAGACAATCAATCCGGCTCTGGCAAAGTGCATTTTCTCCCAGCACTGCGTCTGCCAGCACGGTATTGACATGCTCTACTGCCCTTTGTACTCCCAGGCCTCTGTAACGCGGTTCTGCGTCCCGCAGTTCCAAAGCTTCAAACTTTCCTGTGGATGCACCGGAAGGAACAATAGCCCTTCCGGTATATCCGTCCTTTCCCACAATACCTTCTCCTACCGTAATTTCTGCTTCTACTGTGGGATTCCCTCTGGAATCCAGCACTTCTCTGGCGTAAACCTTTCTGATAGGTAAATAGCGGTTCATGGCAAATACCTCCTGACTTTATGCCAAATTCTGGTTCTAGTGTCTTTTCTTCTTTCTGCCTCTTAAAGCTGCCCCCAAAATACCGGCACTGCCTGCTAAAAGAAACAGAAACAGCACACCTCTGCTCTCATCTTCCGTTTTTACCGCCTCTGCAGCTTTTGGTGTTTCTTTTTTCACAACAGGTTCATTTACCAAATTTAAGGTCTTCTCTTTTTTCCCGTCTATCAATCCCTGTTCATCTACCGGAATCCGATATACTGTTTCGTCCAACTGATACCCGTCTCTTGTCTTTACTTCTGTAAAGAAATACGCTTTCTGATGTTTCAATTCTGTAAGGGAAATTTTTCCTTCTCTGTCAGTTGTTATTTCTTTTCCCTTTTCTAAAAGTTCTTTTCTTGTCATTTCCTTTTGTGACGCCTCTGCTTCTGCAACGACAAATACTACCTGTTCCATGGGATTCTTCTTTCGGGCATCTGTTTTTTCCAGTGTAATTCTGGTTTTGCTGTTGAATACCGTAAAACTGCAGTCTTCTGTACTGTTTCCTTCTGTCACTCGTATCTCTGCCTCATGTTTTCCTTTGTCTACTGCATAATATTCCCCGGATTGCTTCTCTTCAACCTGATATTTTCCTGGAAACAGATTTTCCGCACAGGCCATGCCCTTCTCATCTGTGACAATCTCCTGCACCGTATCGCCTTTCTTCCACACAATTTCCCCTTCCGGGCTGCAGATGTCTTCTGCTGCCGTTACCACAAACACAAAACCAGAGCCCAATATCTTTCCGCTTTCTTCATCCTTTTTTGTAACCCACAATTTTCCTTTTAAAAATTCATCTGTCATCTCGACTTTCTGGACTTCTGGCGTATCTTTTACCTCCAGCCGTATCTCCGCCGCCGTTTTATATCCTTTGGGCGCTTTTTCTTCCCTTATAATATAATTCCCCGGCTTCAGATATTTTATAACATGAGGTTTCTCTCCGGTCTCCCAGGTTTCCTGTACAGCACCATTTTCTTCTTCCAATGTCAGTTTGGCACCTTTTAATTCCTTTTTGCTTTCCTGGCTTTTTTTGGAAACTTCCAAAACAATGGGATAATTCTCAATTTCCAGTCTGCAAGTCTCTTTTCCATCTATCAGCCCCTTTTCATCTACCGCCAGTTTATAGCGCTTCCCATTATGCGCATACCCTTCCGGCGCCTTTGTCTCAACCAGATAATAAATGGTTTTGTGTTTCAGATTCACGGCCGTACATGTTCCCTTTTCATCGGTCACCAGCACCTGTCCGCCTTCTGTTGGTAATTCTGCCGTTCCCGCAATCTGTTCCTGTGTCAGCTGTTTTTCTTCAAACAGTATAAACTCCGCTCCCTGAAGCGTTTTTCCCGCTTCTCCTGCTTCGGTCTTCACAACTTCAATTCTGGTTTTCCTGTTTTTTGCTTCACACTCCACCTGGAAAATTTCTTCTCCCTCTCCCGCCTCCAAAAGTACCTCGTAAACCTTTTGACTGGCTGCATAATATTCTCCCGGCTGTTCTTCTTTTAAAATATATTTTCCCGGATACAAAGGCCCGGTCACTGCTGTCCCGTCTTCTCCTGTGGTAATCCGCTCAGCTTCTACTCCCTTTTTCATCCGAAGCGTTCCGTCTGCAGTATAGATATCTTCCCCGGCAGTAACGGAAAATACAAACCCTGTTCCCACATTTTCTTTGGTATCCTCATCTTTTTTCACAAGACGAATTTTTCCCTGCTGTGGTTTATCTGCAAAAAGGACTTCCAGATTTTCTCCCTGATTCATCCCATTATATACGGAAAATTCCAAGGGCACCGGGTTTAGAGCGTAGCCTTTGGGCGGCTGTATTTCCACCACACGGTACTGTCCTGCCTTTAACTTCTGGGGCAAGTGGAAACTTCCGGTTTCATCGGTCTCAAAAATCGTCTGTCTGGTTTCCTGGGGATACATGGAAACTAAAAATTCCTGGTCCTCCCATCCTTTTTCTGTCTGTTTCTGAATTTTAAATTTCGTTCCTTCTTTAGCTATTACTTTTCCCGTATCCGCTGCCGTCTTCACGATTTTTACCGGGCACAGAATCTCATCATTTTCCAGAATATAATATAAGGTCTGATTTTTTTCCTTTATTGTGATTTCAAAAGGCGCTGCCGGTGTATAACCCTGCGGTGTGTTGGATTCCTTTACCCGATAAGTCCCATAGAGAAGCCGCCCTTGTGGATACTTTTCGTCTTTTGTAGACGCATAGCCGTTTTTATCCGTAGTAATCGTCACTTGGTTTTTCTCGTTTCCCACTTCAGTAAAAGTAAATGAAATGCCTGCCCCGGGCTTCTTGAAACCATCCTCCTCCTGGTCCTCTTTTAATAGTTTTGTAAGGGACACATCTCCTCTTATGGGTTTTTCTTTACTGTTTATGAGAATTTTCAGCTGTGTACTGTCTTCTTCCGCCTCTGGTATGGTAACAACATATTCTTTCTCATCTGTAAGATAGCCCTCCGGCGCAGATAATTCTTTTACCCGGTAAATGCCGCAAAAGAGGTTTTCCGCTTTTCCGTACCCCTTTTTATCGGTCTTGATTTCAGTCACCTTCTCACCCTTCTTCAAGGAACCTATGTCCTCTTCTGCATAAATACCGTAAACAGCCCCTTCAAACACAGCTCCTGTGACCTGCGGCTTGTGTTCCCCGGTTTCTGCATCCTGTTTCTGCAGTTCAATCTGTCCTCTTACGGGCTTCTCTCTGCTGGTAATCACTTCTTCTGTTTTTCCTCCATCCAGTGGAAAAGTAACTTCATATCTGGTTTCATCTAAAAAATATTTTGGGGAGGATTTCGTCTCTCGGACATAATAACTTCCAGGAAGAAGATTTTCCAACACACCCATTCCCTTTTCATCCGTTACGATTTTCCCGGCCGGACTGTCCTTTTTCAGACTGCCAATGTTCTCGGCCGCATAAACCGTATATTCTGCGCCTTTTAAAGACCCGTTTCCCTGTGGTACGGGCTTTCCTGTCTCATGGTCAATTTTCTGCAGTTTTAGCCGCACTTTTATGGGTTTTTCTTTTGAATGAATTTTTACATCCGTACTGCCATCCTGCCCTGGTACCGCCACAGTATACGTCTGGGCATCCAGTTCGTATCCTGCAGGGGCCTTTGTCTCTTTTACCGTATAAGTTCCTGCTGCAAGATTTTCCAATCTTCCGTAGCCCTTTTCGTCTGTCTCAATCTTTCCGATTTCCTGTCCGTCTTTACTCACCGTATAGACAGCGCCCTGCAGGCTTCCATTTCCCTGGGCCTCGGCTTCCCCTGTCTGTGCATCGGTTTTCTGTATCTCCAGGTTTCCCAGAACTGTCCACTTCACCTGAAATTCTGTGGGCTGTGCATTTTTTATATGGAAGCATCCATAACCGGAGGTCTGGGAATCGCCTTTTGCAGGCAATACCATGGCTTCCCATCTGCCATCCTTTTCCCCATACAATTTTCCGGACTGCCAGATTTCGCCTGTTTTAGATGCTGTATCCAAAGGTGCGGAAAAATAAAAGCTTTCCCCTGCGCTTACGCTGACCTGTCCGGTCTGAATTTCTCCGGTAGATTCCTTATGCAGCTTTACACCCTCCGGACAGGTAAAAGAAATCCTGTTTTCTCCATTTTCAGAAAGATACTGTATACTTTCTGTTCTCTGATAATCTGTCCCCTTTTCATAATAAGCAGACAAGGAAGTTTTGGAAAACCGGGAAGAAACGGAAGGAATCTCTCTTCCCTCCAGCCAGTCAATAAATTCCCACACACCGGATTTTTTCACATCTGCTTCATCCATGTTGTGAAATGCATTTTCTCTGTCAAAAAAATAAGAAACCGCCAGATGGGTACGCACATATTTGGCATCCTCCAGCGAAGAATCTCCCAGACCTTCATAGGCAGACTGATCAATATAGGCTCCCTGTCCTGGTCCTCCGTAACCATAATAAAGAGCTGCTCTTAGGCCTTCATTGTCCGACTGCATCTCCGGCTCATACTCTCCGGGCGGCACAAAATTTTTGTCCGGCTCCAGACAGTACGCGGTATAATCTCCCTGTTCCGTGTGAGCCGTATAAAAATAGGTGCCATGAACACCCCAATAATGGGGATATTCCACCCATCTTCCTCTTTCCATAGTTACTTTTCCAAGTTCTGCTGCCTGCACAAAAGTGCAAAGACAGAGAAGCAGCGAAAGCACTACTCCCCAGATACGTATTTTTCTTTTTCCATGACTGCTCATAGTGTCCCCTTTCCCAGGAATCCAGAAAAAGAACACGGATGTGCCATGCAGCATAAAAACATAGCATATAACAGTCTTATCTGTTTTCCTGCTTTCGATTTTTCATGTTTTGGATTGTTCGGCCGACTGGCCCTGATGTTTTAGATTTCTTTTGAAATGTGACTTTATCATAGCACCCGGGCTGTAAAAATACAACCCGGAATACTACACAAAATCCTGTGGATTTTAAAAGGATAACTTTGTATACTTTTTATTTTTTAATCAGCAGAGATTTTCCTGTCATTTCTGCCGGCTGTTCCATACCCATTAATTCAATCAGGGTTGGCGCAATGTCTGCCAGACAGCCCCCTTCTCTCAAGCCATAAGACGGGTCTGCATTTACCAGAATAAACGGAACCGGATTTGTGGTGTGTGCTGTAAACGGTGCGCCTGTTTCATAATCCACCAGCTGTTCTGCATTTCCGTGGTCTGCACAGATAAACATCTGTCCGTTTACCTCTTTCACTGCTTCTACCGCTTTTCCCACACACTCGTCCACTGCTTCAATGGCTTTGATAGCAGCTGCTTCCACACCGGTATGTCCAACCATATCCGGGTTTGCGAAGTTGATGATAATGACATCATATTTGTCAGATTTAATCGCCTCTACCAGTTTATCGCATACTTCATAAGCGCTCATTTCCGGTTTTAAATCATAAGTTGCAACTTTTGGAGATTTTACCAGAATACGGTCTTCTCCCTCGTTTGGCTCTTCCACACCACCGTTAAAGAAGAAGGTTACATGGGCATATTTCTCTGTCTCTGCAATACGAGCCTGTTTCAGACCGTTTGCTGCCAGAAATTCTCCGAAAGTATTGTTAATGGATACTTTATGGAAAGCAACCTCTTTGTTTGGAATCGTCGGGTCGTATTCTGTAAAGCATACATAAGTCAGATCCAATCTCTTGTCTCTCGCAAAACCTGTGAAGTCATCATCACAGAAGGCTCTTGTAATTTCTCTTGCACGGTCCGGACGGAAGTTAAAGAAGATAACGGAATCCTTGTCTTTTACTGTTCCGATTGGTGCTCCGTCTTTCACAATGACAGTAGGCAGAACAAATTCATCTGTCTTATCATTGTCATAAGAAGCCTGGATAGCTTCCACAGCAGATTCAGCCTGTACGCCTTCGCCCTTTGTCATGGCATTGAAAGCCAGTTCCACACGATCCCAGCGGTTATCGCGGTCCATTGCATAGTAACGTCCAATAACGGAGGCAACCTGTCCTACACCCAGTTCTTCCATTTTCGCACAAAGCTGTTCCACATAACCTTTGCCGCCTGTAGGAGGTGTGTCTCTTCCATCCAGGAAGCAGTGTACAAAAACTTTGGACAGCCCTTCTCTTTTAGCCAGTTCCAGAAGACCGAATACATGAGTCAGGTGGCTGTGCACACCGCCGTCTGACATCAGACCGAATAAATGCAGGGCGCTGTTCTGTTCTTTTGCATTTGTCACAGCTTTTAACAGAGCTTCATTTTTGAAAAAGTCTCCATCCTCAATTTCTTTTGTAATTCTTGTCAGTTCCTGATATACAATACGGCCTGCCCCCATATTCAGGTGTCCGACCTCTGAATTTCCCATCTGCCCTTCCGGAAGACCTACGGCCATACCGCTGGCATTTCCCTTTACAAATGGGCACTGTGCTTTCAGTTGGTCCATAATCGGTGTTTTTCCTTCGCAGACCGCATTTGCCTCACACTTGTCATTCAATCCATAGCCATCGAGAATCATTAATACGGTTGGTTTTTTACTCATAGTAATTTCTCCCTTATATAAAATTTGATTTACTAACTTTTTACCCGTTTATATTTTAACAGAAATCCCAGATTTTTCAATCCCAAGATTTCCGTTTCTGCCTCTTCCAAATATTTCCCACAAAATTTTTCAAACAACAAAACTGCCAAAAGAACAAGCGGTCTTTGGGGATGACAACTGTTCTTTTGGCAGTTTTCCATTACAGTACTTTTGATAAAAATTCTTTCAGACGGGGATTCTTCGGATTGCCGAAAAATTCCTGAGGTTCTGCGTCCTCCTGAATGTTTCCTCCGTCCACAAACAGCACACGGCTGGCTACTTCCCTTGCAAATCCCATTTCATGAGTTACCACTACCATGGTCATACCCGTATGGGCCAGTTCCTTCATAATTTCCAGAACCTCCCCTACCATTTCCGGGTCCAGGGCAGAAGTAGGCTCGTCAAAAAGCATAACGTCCGGATTCATAGCCAGGGCTCTTGCAATGGCAATACGCTGCTTCTGACCTCCGGAAAGGCGTCCCGGATAGGCTCCTGCTTTATCCGGCAGTCCCACTCTCTCCAGCAGTTCATCGGCCTTTTTAGAAGCCTCTTCCTGGGTCATCAGCTTTAAAGTCACCGGCGCCAGCATAATATTTTCCTTCACGGTCTTATGTGGAAACAGATTAAACTGCTGAAATACCATGCCGATTTTCTGACGATGACGGTTAATATCCACCTTGGGATCTGTAATATCCACGTTTTCAAACAGGATTTTTCCCCCTGTAGGTTCCTCCATAAGGTTTAAAGAGCGCAGAAACGTAGATTTACCGGAACCGGAAGGTCCGATAATAGCCACAACTTCTCCTTTGTGGATTTCGGTGGAAATTCCATCCAAAACCACATTTCCATCAAAAGATTTCTGCAGGTTCTGCACCTGAATCAAAACTTCTCCTTTAGTGTTCACTCTTGCGCAGCCTCCTTTCCAGTTTGCCCATAAAGTGGGTCAGCAGCATAACCAGCACCAGGTAGAATACAGCCGCTGAAATCAAAGGCACAAACGCACTGTAAGTACGGCTCTGTACCAGAGTTGCCGCTTTTGTAATATCTGTAGTGCCGATATAACCAATAATAGCTGTTTCTTTTAACAGTACAATCAACTCATTAATCAGCGCAGGAAGCACGTTTTTAAATGCCTGAGGCATAATAATCAGCCACAGAGTCTGCACTGCAGAAAGTCCCAGACTTCTGCCCGCTTCTGTCTGTCCCTTGTCAATAGACATAATACCGGAACGGACAATTTCTGCCACATAAGCGCCGGAATTAATACCAAAGGCAATTCCGCCGATGATAATATTATTCAGATTCACACTGGCAAAAACCACGGAATAGAAAATCAAAATCTGAATCATGGACGGTGTACCGCGGATAACCGTCAGATAAATCTTTGCCAGCAGATTCAGGAGTTTCAGCTTTCCTGTCTGCTCATGAGTGGTACGGATAATGGCAATGAGAAATCCCAGCACCACACCGATACAAAGGGCCAGCAGGGTAACCAGAACGGTTGTTTTCAAACCTTCCAGCCACCAAGAGGTTGCGCCGTTATCCACAAAGTAGCGCTGAAACCATGCCTGTAAATTTTCCAACATATCTTCTGTCTCCTTATTATTTCTTCACAATGACTACCTGAGTAGCTTCCGCATAAGTGTCCGTAAAGTCCACACTTTTTTCACGCTCTGCATTGACGGTCATACCAGCAGCACCGAAATCTGCTTTTCCGGTATCTACGGTAGCCAGAATCATTTCAAATGCCATATCCTCAATCTTCAGGTCATATCCCATTTTATCGCAGATCGCTCTTGCAATATCCGCATCAATTCCCACGATTTCATCGCCTTCTTTGTATTCCCATGGCTCAAATTCTGCATTGGTAGCCATAGTAAGCGTTCCTTTAGAATGGTCTGCGTCCGCAGGAGATTCATAGGGGTGTTCTCCCACTTCATCTCCAAGATAATTGCTCTGAATCTGCTCTAAGATTCCATCTTCCTTTAACTCTTTCAACGCCTGATTCATTTCTTCCTTCAGTTCTGTGTTGCCTTTTTTCAGACAGATAGCATATTCTTCTTTATCAAAAATGCCGTCTACAATTTTCAAATCATCGTTTGCTTCCACAAATTTTTCTGCTGGGAGAGAGTCAATAACCACACAGTCAATTTTTCCGTTTTTCAACGCTTGAATCGCATCGGCTCCCTTGTTAAAACGGCTTACCTGCTTATCTTCTTTGACCGCTTCTGTCGCCTGGCTGTCTCCTGTAGTACCAATCTGCACACCAATCTTTAAATCTGCCAGGTCTTCTTTTGAAGAAATCTCCACCGGTTCTGCGCTCTTTCCACTTCCACATCCTGCTGCCGCCAGCATAGCGGCGGTCATTGCCATAACTAAAATTTTCTTTTTCATAATTGCCTCTCCTTTATTCATATAATATTCATTTATTCTGTATATAATGCATATTTATTCAACTGCTATGCATTATATCAGCTTTTCTCTCTCTTTGCAAGCGAAAAATATGCCAAAACCGCTGTGCATTTCTAATCTGTAAATATCAAATATATACATATCAGCTGCACAGCGGCCTTTTTCACCTATTTTTATGCATAGAATGATGCATAATATTAATACACAACAACAGGCGTATTCACTTCAATATTTTCATAAATCGTTCTCACATTCTCAAGAGGTGTATTAATACAGCCATGAGAACCATTGTAGAGGTAAATATCACCTCCGAATTCACTTCGCTTGGTCAAATCGTGAATCCCGATTCCTCCGTTAAAGGGCATCCAGTAATTCACGGGTTCTTCATAATCAATGCTTCCATCCGGCTTCTTTCCAACCAGCGTAAAGGGACTGGCTTTATCTTTCAGCCTCCAGACACCTCCTGCCGGGGTTCCGTTTCCTTTGTTTGGATTTCCGGTTACTACAGGAGTATCTACCAGGCATACATGGTCTTTGTAAAACCACATACGCTGCTTACTGATAGAAATATCCACATAGTTTCCGTCAATGTCGTTTCCGCCATGAGTCTGTCCCTTGTACAGCCAGGTAGCTTCCAGTTCCTGGCTCTTGCCTTCATTCAAAGCAGCCATAAGCGCTTCTGTCGTCTTGTCCTGCCACACTCTCCAGCCATAGTCCCCGCCGGTCAGATGTACCGTGGCGCCTCCGGAAGTCTGAAAGTCCCTTGCCTTGCCGTAAGTATTATATTTTTCAGACCAGCCGATAACTACTGGTTTTACGACACTTTCATCAAAACTGTAACTGCCGTCCTCTCCTTTTTTCAGCCAGGATTTCAGCATGTCTCTGGTAATGGTTTCCGTACCGCTGCCAAAATTCACACTCAGTTGTACACTGGTCAGCGTATTCAGTCTGTCCGCCTCCTGTTTCAGCGCTTCATCTGTCTGCAGCACTGTCGGCTTCAAATAACAGTCTGCCTCTTCCAAAGAAAGAGTTTCCTTTCGTGTATCCACTGCCTCTTTAATAGCAGCAACCGTCTTTTCCTTATCCAGTGCCGTTCCCAACACTTCCGGAACAATCACATACGAGGTTCCGTTATCTTCTATGGAAGCATTCTGGGGCTGGGTCACATTGGCATCCTGCAGACACTGCAGCTGGTCGATTGCACTGGTCAGGCTGGCCTCATCATAAGAACTGTCCATACTGACTTTATAAGTTTTGTCTCCAAAAATCTGCACAGGCCAAATCCAGGAATTTTGCTTCTCCTTGGTCTTTTCCAGACCTTTATCGTCTTTATATGTGAGCTTTATCGTATCCCCGCTGATGATTTCCTTTTTATCGTCTTTTTCCTGAATGGTAAGCGTATAAGTTTCGGAAGTTTCCTTAACGTCCTTTTTCACTTCTGCCACAGTCTGTCCGCCGCATTTCACGCCGTTAATTTCCGTTCCGGGGTAAAATCGATTCTGATAGTACACAGCCCCAGCCACATAACCTGCTGCCAGAATGCATACCGCTGCCGCCGCTGTTCCCACAGCAATTTTCTTGCCGGAACCCCTCTTCCTTTTTGTTTTCTTTACACCTTTTTTCTCTTTTTTCAGTCTTTCATCCGCTTTTTTCAAGCTTTTCAATTTTTCTTTCTTATTGTCTTTTTTCCCTGACATGAATATAAACATCCTTTTTCTCTGCTTTTCCAAATTTCTCCGGTTCACATACGCTATTTTACTCCAAAAAATCCCAAAAAGAAACCCTTTTCTGGTTTTCTCTTGAAATATCCCTAAAGTTTTTATATGATGAAAAAAGCATAAAACAAAATTTATCAGGAAAGGTGACCATCTATTTTATGAAACAAGTACTTGAACATCCTCTTCTTTCCACTTCCCACTGTCGGCTCTGCCCCAGAAACTGCGAAATTGACAGAAACCATCGTGTTGGCTACTGCGGCTGTTTCTCCACCGTGAAAGCGGCCAGAGCTGCCCTGCACTTCTGGGAAGAGCCCTGTATCAGCGGTACCAAAGGCAGCGGAGCCGTTTTCTTTTCCGGGTGTACCTTAAAATGCTGCTTTTGCCAAAATCACGCCATCAGCAGCGGACAAATCGGAAAAGACTTGACGCCCCAACGTCTGGGAGAAATTTTTCTTTCGCTTCAGGAACAGGGCGCGCACAATATTAATCTGATAACTGCTACCCATTTTCTGCCTCAGATTCTTCCTGCTCTGGAACTGGTAAAAAATCGTCTGACCATCCCTGTTGTCTATAACACCAGCGGATATGAGAAACCGGAAATGATTGATTTACTGAAAAACTATGTGGACATCTGGCTGCCGGATTTAAAATATTTTGATTCAGCACTTTCCCTGCGCTACTCAAAAGCAAAAGACTATTTTGCCTTTGCCGGTCCTGCCCTTATCAAAATGGTACAGCAATGTCCCTCTCCTGTTTTTGACAGTCAGGGCATTCTGCAAAAAGGAGTTATTATACGCCATATGGTACTTCCGGGCTGTAAAGAAGATTCCATAAGACTCCTTACCTGGCTGCAGGAAACACTTCCCAAACACAGCTTCCTGCTCAGCCTGTTAAGCCAGTACACGCCTTTTTATAAAAGCAGCGATTATCCTGAAATCAACCGGCGCATTACCAGTTATGAATACAACAAAGTCCTGGACACTGCCATCGCCCTGGGACTGACCGAAGGGTTTATGCAGAAGAAAAGCAGCGCAAAGGAGGAATATACACCGCCTTTTGATTTGGAAGGGGTGTAAGAGTTCTTGAAAAAACTTTTCTGCTATACAAAAAAGACCCTGCACAGAATTTTCCATACAAGGTCTCTCTTTCCGTTGTTACATAATATCCATCGCTTTTGATTATTTATAGTTTACGATTTTACCGAAATCTGGTTTCAATGCAGCGCCGCCAACTAAACCGCCATCGATATCTGCCTGTGCAAATAAATCCGGAGCTGTTGCAGCATTTACAGAACCGCCGTACTGAATACGGATAGCTTCTGCAGTTGCTTCGTCATACACTTCTGCAATACATGCACGGATAGCCTTGCAAACTTCCTGTGCCTGCTCTGTAGTTGCTGTTTTGCCTGTTCCGATAGCCCAGATTGGCTCATAAGCGATAACCGCTTCTTTCGCCTGCTCTGCAGTAATTCCCTGGAATCCAACTTTTACCTGCTGACGGATAAAGTCCATAGTTACGCCCTGCTCTCTCTGTTCCAGAGTTTCGCCGCAGCACATAATCGGTACTAAACCGTGCTCAAATGCTTTGTGCATTTTTTTGTTAATGTCTTCGTTTGTTTCACCGAAATATTCTCTTCTCTCGGAATGTCCTAAAATGACATATTTTACACCTGCATCTACTAACATGTTTGGTGAAATTTCGCCTGTGTAAGCGCCTTTTTCTTCAAAGTACATATTTTCTGCACCCACCTGAATGTTACTGCCTTTTACAGCTTCTACAACCGGTACAATATCAATAGCAGGAACACAAAATACCACGTCTACTTCTTCATTTGCCACCAGTGGTTTCAATGTGTTTACCAGTTCAACAGCCTCACTTGGAGTCATGTTCATTTTCCAGTTTCCAGCAATAATTTTTCTTCTTGCCATGGGAATAACCTTCTTTCTTATATTTGGTGTCTTTTAAAGCCCGACCCTGACTTATTTATCGTTTGCTGCTGCAACGCCTGGGAGTTCTTTTCCTTCCAGGAATTCCAAAGAAGCACCGCCGCCTGTGGAAATATGTGTCATTTTGTCGCCATATCCCAGAATATTTACAGCTGCTGCAGAGTCACCGCCACCGATGATAGTTGTTGCATCTGTTTCAGCCAGTGCTTTTGCCACTGCTGCTGTTCCGTGTGCAAAGTTCGGCATTTCAAAGCAGCCCATTGGTCCATTCCATACAACTGTTTTTGCGTCTTTTACCGCGTCACAGAAAAGTTTTTCTGTTTCAGGTCCGATATCCATACCTTCCCATCCTTCTGGGATTTCGCCGCTCTTAACAATCTGGATGTTGCAGTCATTGGAGAAAGCATCTCCGATTCTGTGGTCTACAGGAAGAAGTAATTTCACGCCTTTTTCTTTTGCTTTTTTCTGCATATCAAGGGCATACTGTAAATAATCATCTTCACACAGAGAAATACCAATGTTTCCGCCTGCTGCTTTGGAGAAAGTATAAGCCATTCCTCCGCCAATGATTAAAGTATCCACTTTATCAAGCAGATTGTTGATAACAGAAATCTTGCTGGAAACCTTTGCGCCTCCAAGAATTGCAACAAATGGTCTTTCCGGATTGTTCACTGCATTTCCCAGGAAATCGATTTCTTTCTGCATTAAGTAGCCTACTACTGCTGTGTCAACGAACTGTGTAACACCTACGTTAGAGCAGTGTGCACGATGTGCTGTACCGAATGCGTCGTTTACAAATACATCGCAAAGAGAGGCCAGTTCTTTTGAGAAAGCTTCTCCGTTCTTTGTCTCTTCTGCTCTGTAACGTGTGTTTTCCAGCAAAACAACTTCGCCGTCTTTCATAGCGTCTACCGCTGCTTTTGCGTTTGGTCCTACCACTTCCGGATCAGCTGCAAATGTTACTTCCTGTCCTAATAATTCAGACAGACGTTTTGCAACCGGGGCAAGAGATAATTCCGGTTTTGCTTCTCCCTTCGGTTTCCCAAGATGGGAGCAGAGAATTACTTTGCCGCCGTCAGCAATCAATTTTTTAATCGTAGGAAGAGCTGCTACCAGGCGGTTTTCATCTGTAATTTTACCTTCCTGTAAGGGTACGTTAAAGTCACAGCGAACCAGGACTTTTTTTCCTTTTACGTTAATATCGTCAACTGATTTTTTATTGAGCATTAAAAAATGCCTCCTTTTCCTTATTCTTCGGGTCTGAAAAAACGAAAGGGGTCCGGCCCACAATAGACCGGACCCCTTCCTGAGCCTTTATAAATACTTGAAATTATTTGTTTAATAATTTTCCGAAGTATTTGATTGTTCTAACCATCTGGCTTGTGTAAGAGTTTTCGTTGTCATACCATGATACAACCTGAACTTCTGTTGTGCCGTTGTCTAATGGAAGAACCATTGTCTGTGTAGCGTCGAACAGAGAACCGAATCTCATACCAACGATATCACTGGATACGATTTCATCTGTGTTGTATCCGAAAGATTCTGTAGCTGCTGCTTTCATAGCATCGTTAATCTGTTCTTTTGTAACGTTTCCTTTTACAACTGCTGTTAAGATTGTTGTAGAACCTGTAGGTGTCGGTACACGCTGAGCAGCGCCGATTAATTTTCCGTTTAATTCAGGAATAACTAATCCGATAGCTTTTGCAGCACCTGTGCTGTTAGGAACAATGTTTACTGCTGCTGCACGGGAACGTCTTAAATCACCTTTTCTCTGTGGTCCGTCCAGTGTCATCTGATCGCCTGTGTAAGCGTGAATTGTGCACATAATACCGGACTGGATTTCAGCTAAGTCATTTAATGCTTTTGCCATAGGAGCTAAGCAGTTTGTTGTACAGGAAGCTGCAGAAATGATGTTGTCATTTTCTGTTAATGTTTCATGGTTTACATTGTAAACGATGGTAGGAAGGTCGTTTCCAGCCGGAGCGGAAATAACAACTTTCTTAGCGCCTGCATCAATGTGAGCCTGTGCTTTGTCTTTAGATGTGTAGAATCCTGTACACTCCAGAACTACGTCTACACCGATTTCTCCCCAAGGAAGTTCAGCTGCATTAGCTTTTGCGTAAATTTTGATTTCTTTTCCGTCAACTGTGATGGAATCTTCACCTGCTGTTACTTTATCAGCTAATTCATATCTACCCTGAGTAGAATCATATTTCAGTAAGTGAGCTAACATAGCTGGAGATGTTAAGTCGTTGATTGCAACGATTTCAAATCCTTCTGCTCCGAACATCTGTCTGAATGCAAGACGTCCAATACGTCCAAAACCATTAATTGCTACTTTTACTGCCATGATTTTCATTCCTCCTAAAAGTGATTGATTTATATGGGAGTTCTTTAACAGAGTTTAGCTTTAAAGCCTAACTTCGTTAAAGAAACATCAACCTTGTCCATATTGTACCTGTTTTTATCCAAAAATTCAAGTCTATTTTCAAAATTCCTTTTTATGAAATAGCAATTTCCTGTAATACCACTTGAAACCCCTGCAAATCAGCGTTTATAATGTAGAAAAAAGCATATTTTACAGTAAAGGAGTTTTGCCATGTATTATGATTTTCATCTGCATACCTCTTTTTCCAGTGACAGCCAGGCTCCTATGGAGTCCATGATTCAAAGAGGCATTGCCCTGGGGCTTCCCGGTATCTGCTTTACAGAACATATGGATTTGGATTTTCCTCCGGGAGAACTGAACTTTCTGGTTGATTTGCCTGCCTACGAAAAAACCTGCCGGGAGCTGAAAGAAAAATACGCAGATACCATCTCTGTGTTTTTCGGTCTCGAAATGGGACTTCAGCCTCATTTAAAAAAGGAAATTCCGACCCTTGCCGCTTCTTCTGACTTTGACTTTCTCATCGGCTCCGTCCATGTAGCCGACCGTCTGGACCCCTATAAGAAAAATTTTTATGAGGACAGAACCCAGTACCAGGCCTACCATCGGTATTTTGAAGTGGTTCTGGAAAACCTGAAAACGTTCTCCTGCTTTGATACCTGTGGGCATATTGACTATGTAGTACGCTACGGCCCTGAGAAAAACAAAGATTATTCTTACTGGGCTTACAGGGATATTCTGGACGAAATTCTCAAAACTCTGATTGAAAAGGGCATTGGACTGGAATGTAACAGTGCGGGCTTTAAATATGGACTGGGTCACCCAAACCCCACAGAGGATATTCTGACTCGCTACCGGGAACTGGGAGGGGAAATTTTGACGCTGGGCTCTGACGGCCATACACCGGAACATATGGCTTACGATTTTCCAAAAATGGGCGAGCTGTTAAAAGCCTGTGGATTCCGGTATTATACCATTTTTAAAAAGAGAAAACCGGAATTTATAAAGCTTTAAAAACCAGATTTCCAGTCTCAAAAAGGCTGCCGTATCAGACGATTTTCCTCTGATACAGCAGCCCTTTTTCTTATCTGCCTATTCTTTATGCTTTTCCCAGAATAATGCCGCCTCCTGCCACATATTCGCCCTGATAAAAGACGACAGCCTGTCCCGGCGTGATGGCTCTTTGAGGTTCTTGAAAAGTCACTATTACCTTTCCGTCACCTGCATCCTTTAGTGTACAAGGTGCACCCGAATGATTATAACGAATTTTTGCTGTAAGATTTCTGCCCTCCTCCAGCTTTTCCATGGCCATAAAATTCACCCTGTCGCAAAGCAGACTATATACGAATAAATCTTCATTTTCTCCAATGACTACCTCGTTGCTCTCAGGACGGATTTCCGTCACAAAAACGGGATGACCCATGGCAAGATTCAAACCTTTTCTCTGGCCAATGGTGTAATGGATAATTCCCTGGTGCTGCCCGATAACACTGCCGTCTTCCAGGACATAATTACCCTTTTCTGTTTTTCTGCCTGTATGCTCCTCAATAAAACCTGCATAGTCATTATCCGGCACAAAACAGATTTCCTGACTGTCCTTTTTATGTGCCACGGGAAGTCCGGCTTCCTCTGCCATACGGCGGATTTCGTCTTTTGTGTAGTCTCCCACCGGCATCAATGTTCTGGAAAGCTGTTCCTGTGTCAGATTATAAAGCGCATAGGTCTGGTCTTTTTTTGCAGTAACCGAATTGCGGATAGCATACCTGCCGTTTGGCAGCTGTTCCACTCTGGCATAATGTCCGGTAGCAATGTAATCGGCGCCAATATCCAGACTTCTCTTTAAAAGGGACTCCCATTTCACATAACGGTTACAGGCGATACAGGGATTGGGTGTTCTGCCCTCCAGATACTCTCTGGTAAAGTAATCAATGACATTTTCTTTAAACTCTTTTCTGAAATTCATGACGTAGTAGGGAATATCCAGCACTTGAGCTACTCTTCTGGCATCGTCTACGGCGCTCAGACCGCAACAGCCCCCGTTTTCTTCCTGAAACTCCCGGTCTTCCTCCTGCCATATCTGCATGGTAACGCCAATAACATCATACCCCTGCTGTTTCAAAAGCCAGGCTGCCACAGAGGAATCCACACCGCCGGACATCCCTACCACTACCTTTTTCTTTGCCATTAATATTCTTCCTCTTCTTCCTCTTCGCCCTCATGAATGTCAGATTTCGGTTTGGTCAGTCCCTCGATTTTGATTCCATTCTTTTCCGCATAATCCCATAATGCTGCATGAATAGCCTCTTCTGCCAGCAAAGAACAGTGCACCTTCACTGGCGGAAGTCCGTCCAGCGCTTCCATAACCGCTTTATTGGTTATCTGCAGTGCTTCCTGAATGTTTTTTCCTTTTACCAGTTCTGTTGCCATGCTGCTAGTGGCCACTGCTGCACCGCATCCAAAGGTTTTGAACTTACAGTCTCTGATAATCTGGTTTTCGTCAATATCCAGATAGATACGCATAATATCTCCACATTTTGCATTGCCTACAGTACCCACACCACTGGCATTTTCGATTTCTCCTACATTTCTTGGATTCTGAAAATGGTCCATAACTTTTTCACTGTACATAATAAATTCCTCCGTTTATTCAAAAAATTCTCTTATTTTTCTTACTGTTTCTGTTTTTCCTGTTTTCTTACAAAATCTTCATATAACGGGGACAGTTCCCGCAGTCTTCCCACGATTTCTTTTATCTGCTCCAGAGTGTAATCCAAGTCTTCCTTCGTAATGTCTTCCCCAAGAGTCAGACGCAGAGAACCGTGTGCAATCTCATGAGGCAGGCCGATAGCCAGAAGTACATGAGAAGGGTCTAAGGAACCGGAAGTACATGCAGAACCACTGGAACCTGCAATTCCTTTCATATCCAGCATAATCAGCAGGGATTCCCCTTCGATAAACCGGAAACTGAAATTCATATTATTCGGAAGACGTTTTACCGGGTCTCCGTTTAATTTTACATAAGGAACCTCTTTTAAGACTCTCTCAATAAGATAATCTCTCAGTTCTCTTTCCTTTTTTGTGCGCTCTTCCATGCTCTCTGCCGCTCTTTTGGCAGCCACACCATAACCTACAATTCCCGGTACATTTTCCGTTCCGGCTCTTCTCTTTCTTTCCTGGGCACCGCCGTGTACAAAAGAACGGATTTTCACGCCCTTGCGGATATAGAGAAAGCCGATTCCCTTGGGTCCGTTAATCTTATGGGCACTGGAACTTAACATATCAATGTTCATCTCGTTTACATCAATGGGAACCTGACCAAATGCCTGTACTGCGTCGGTATGGAAAAGTACCCCATGTTCTTTTGCAATCATACCGATTTCCTTCACCGGCTCAATGGTTCCGATTTCATTGTTGGCAAACATAACAGAAATCAGAATTGTTTCTGGACAGATGGCTTTCTGCAGTTCCTCCAAATCTACCAGACCGTTTTCATCTACATCCAGGTAGGTGATTCTGGCGCCCTGTTTTTCCAGATATTCGCAGGTATGCAAAATCGCATGGTGCTCAATTTTCGTAGTAATGATGTGATTGCCCTTGCCTGAATATGCTTCAAAAGCCGCCTTTAACGCCCAGTTGTCAGACTCACTGCCGCCTGCGGTAAAATAAATTTCTTCCGTTTTTGCGCCAATCACCTGTGCAATCTGCTCACGGGCCTTTGTAATAGCCTCTTTACTTCTCTGTCCAATTTCGTAAATACTGGAAGGATTTCCGTAATCCTCTGTAAAATAAGGAAGCATGGCATCTACTACTTCTTTAGAAGTCTTTGTAGTTGCTGCATTATCCAGATAAATTCTCGTCTTCATAATCTTCATCTCCTATTAATCACATTTTTGCACTTTAATTTGTCCTTTTTCCCGCACCTTGCGGCTTTCTTCTACCAGTTGGCTTATCATAATGGAATCCACTGTTTCCTGAATACTTCGATTAATTCTCTGCCAGACATACCGGGTCACGCATAAGTCTTCTCCCTGACAGTGAAGGTTATTTCCCTCGCCGCAGGAAACTGCCTCCAGGCTGCCCTCCAAAGCTCTTAGCACATCTCCTACCGAAATTTCATCTGCCGGCTTTGCCAGTCTGTAACCACCCTGGGCTCCCCGGACGCTGACCACCAGTCCCTCTTTCTTCAGCTTGCGCACAAGCTGTTCCAGATAATTGTCGGAAATGTTCTGTCTGGCAGAAATACTTTGTATGGACACTGCCTCTTCATCACTATACAGCGCCAGGTCAATCATCGCCCGCAGACCATACCTGCCCTTTGTGGAAAGTTTCAATTTATCGCCTCTTTTCAATTCCTACTATTTTAGTCGGATTTCTAATCTGGAAGTAGAATATCACCTTTCCTCTGTTCTGTCAAGCACCTTTTGGGAATATATTTAGGAAAAAGGAAAAATCGGTGAAACTATGAACGACAGGCATCTGCTTTTAAAAGGAACCCTGCTCTTAACCCTCTCCGGATTCCTGACAAAAATTCTGGGATTTATTTATAGAATATTCCTCTCCCAGGTGATTGGTGCGCAGGGCATGGGAATCTACCAGCTTATTTTCCCCATCCATACCCTGTGTTTTGCCCTCTCTGTAGGAGGGATTCAGACCGCAATCTCCAGATTTACAGCCGCAAGAGCTGCCTTAAAAGACGAGCAGGGAGCCAGAGATATTTTTCTCCTTTCCACCTTCCTGTCCGTTTTGATTGCATTGCTGTCCTCTTTTTTCCTGTACCGTCATGCCTCCTGGTTTGCAGTGCACATTCTCTTGGAAGAAAGCTGTACTCCCCTTTTAAAAATCATGGCTCTTTCCATTCCCATGGGAACTTTTCATGCCTGTGTCAACGGCTACTGCTTTGCCCGGAAAAAACTGGCCGTTCCGGCTGCTGCGCAGCTTCTGGAACAGTGCGCTCGTATTGGCACTTCCTATCTTCTTTTTCTTATTCAGACAGAACAAGGAATTTCCCCTACACCCGCCCTGGCTGTCAGCGGACTTCTGGGCGGAGAACTGGCCTCCATGGTGTTCTCCGGATTTTTTATTCTTTTGGATTATAAGAAACAGCAATATTCTTTGCGCTTTATGAAATCGCCTTTTGCAGATATAAAAGCCATTGTCTGTCTCTCCTTTCCTCTGACCTGCAACCGGCTTTTAGTCAATCTGCTGCACAGTATCGAGTCTGTGCTCATCCCCGGACATCTTAGGCTGTATGGACTGGACAATGCCTCTGCCCTTTCTGTCTATGGGACTCTCACCGGAATGGCTCTGCCGCTGATACTCTTTCCCTCTGCTATTACCAACGCCGTTTCTACGGTTTTGCTTCCCTCTGTAGCCGAGCAGCAGGCTGTTGGCAACCGCAACCACATCCGGCGCAGTATCTTTCTTTCTATGAAATACTGTCTGCTTTTAGGGGCAGCGTCTACTGCCTTTTTCTATTTTGCAGGCAATTTCCTGGGGCTGCTTCTTTTCAAAAGCGAGTTTGCCGGAACCTTTATCAAAATCCTGTCCTTTATCTGTCCCTGCCTGTACCTCTCCGGTACCCTGGGCGGCATTTTAAATGGTCTGGGGCTGGTAAACCAGAGTTTCCTGCTGAATACCCTGGGGCTTGGAGTCCGTCTGGCATTTGTCTGCCTGGTCATTCCAAAATACGGCATTATCGGATACCTTTGGGGACTGATTGTCAGCGAACTTTTGTCCACACTTTTGTCTGTTTATTTTCTTCGCGATTATTTTCATACATAATTGCTTTAAAGTTTTGAAGTATTTTGTGCAAAACTATCGACAATACTGTTTTCTTGTATTATAATTTGGTTTTGAAGAATATTGATTACGAAATACAAAGGAGACTGCCATGAGTTTTTCATTCATCAAACAACTCCCCACCCCGGATGAAGTCAAAGAACAAATTCCGGTACCCGAAAAATTAAAAAAAGCGAAAGCCATCCGTGATACCATGATTCAGGATATTTTCACCGGAAAATCAGACAAATTTCTTGTCATTGTAGGTCCCTGCTCTGCAGACAACGAGGAATCTGTCTGCGAATACACCAACCGCCTGGCCCGTCTGCAGGAAAAAGTAAAAGAACGTGTGGTACTGGTACCCCGTATTTATACCAACAAACCGCGCACCACAGGCGAGGGCTATAAAGGCATGCTGCATCAGCCTGACCCGGAAGCTAAGCCTGACGTTCTGGCCGGTATTCTGGCTATTCGCAGAATGCACCTGCGTTCTCTTGCCGAAACAGGTCTCACTTCCGCTGACGAAATGCTTTATCCCGATAACTGGCATTATCTTTCTGACCTACTTTCCTACGTTGCCATCGGCGCCCGTTCTGTAGAAAATCAGGAGCACCGCCTTATGGTCAGCGGCCTGGACATTCCGGCAGGTATGAAAAACCCTACCAGCGGTGATTTCTCCGTTATGATAAATTCTGTGATTGCAGCACAAGCCGGACACGATTTTATCTCCAGAGGCTGGGAAGTGGCTACTGAGGGAAATCCTCTGACCCACACCATTTTAAGAGGCGCCGTCAGCAAACATGGCAATACGATTCCCAACTATCATTACGAAGATTTGCAGCGTCTTCTGGATATGTACCGGGAAAAAGACTTGGCAAATCCTGCTGCCATCATTGATGCCAACCACTCCAACTCCGGCAAAAAATTCAAGGAGCAGATTCGCATTGTAAAAGAAGTACTCCACAGTCGTCTGGTCTCCCCGGATATCCGTAATCTGGTAAAAGGCGTTATGATTGAAAGTTACCTGGTAGAAGGAAGCCAGAAAATCGGTCCTGACCACGTTTACGGCAAATCTATCACAGACCCCTGCCTTGGCTGGGAAGATACCGAAAAACTCATCTATACCATTGCAGAACTCTGCTGATATCCGTACAAAACAAAACCCTTTGAGCGTATACCTTTCTCTTGGCATACCCCAAAGGGCTTTTTCTTGCTTTTTATCTTCTGGGGTGCGCTTTCATATACACATCCCGAATCTTATTCATGTTCATATTCATGTAAATCTGGGTGGTGGAAATGTCTGAATGTCCCATCATTTCCTGAACACTTTTTAAATCCGCACCATTCTGTACCAGATGGGCGGCAAAAGAATGGCGCAGGGTATGAGGTGTAATGTCCTGCTGAATACCTGCTGCCTCCGCATAGCTTTTCAGTACCTTCCAGAACCCCTGACGGCTCATAGATTTCCCGGAACAGTTTAAAAACAACATTTCACTTTCCTGAGAACCTAAAAGTTCTGCCCTGGCCCCTTCCATATAATGTTCCACAGACCTTTTCGCAGCACTTCCAAATGGAATCACTCGCTCCTTCTCCCCGCTGCTGCAGGTAATATATCCCAGTTTCAAATTAATATCTTTTAAGGTAAGGCTGATTAATTCACTTACTCTGATACCAGTGGCATACAAAAGTTCCAGCATAGCTCTGTCCCGGATTCCCTTTGCCGTGTTTTCCCGCGGCTGCTTCAAAAGCAAATCCACTTCATCTATCGTGAGAATACCAGGCATTTTTTTCTCTATCTTCGGTGCTTTCAAATGCTCAGCCGGATTTTCTTTCCAGCTTCTTGTCTGACATAAAAAATGAAAAAACGCTCTGATAGAAGCAATACTTCTGGAAATAGATGACGCTGCAAAATTCTTTCTCTCCATGTACATAACATAAGAGTTCAAAAGTGTGGCATTGACTTGCTCTACACTCTCTATTTTCTCCTCTGTCAAAAAACGCTCCAGCTTTTTCAAATCACGTTCATATGAAACTTCTGTATTTTTGGAAGTGCCTCTGGTATTATGTAAATAGCCAATAAACTCTTCTATTTCGCACTTCATATTTCATTCCCCTTCTGTAGGCATAGTTTGATTATATATCATATATCACACAAAAATCAAACCTTAATTTAACAAAAATCCCTGTTTTTAAAAGGTTTTCCCCTTTTACACAACATATCGAACGATTATTTTTACTCAAATACCACATGTGGTAAGTTGCTAAATATTAATTTTTTATGAACTCAAACCCATTTTTTCCAAATATAGTTTAAAAGATTTTGATTAACATAACTTTCCTGCCAGATTCCCAAAAGCAGGCACACGGCTGCCAAGGAAAGAAAAAAGAAATAGGCCCGATAGTCTGCCGACTCTCTTTTCCGGTTTCCCCAAAATTTCTGACTCATCTGTATTACAGAAAAGAAAAAAATCAACCAACCCGGAACATAAAAAAACATCTGGGGCACAAAGGATATAATTCCCAGGAAAATTCCCCGAATACCGTATTCCAGCAAAAATGTTGTCATAAGACTTCCCGCCAGAAATCCAAACCAGATAAGACTCATGGCAACCAGCGGAACTCCCACCGCAGTCAGACCACAAATGATCCCAAATCCAAAAAAGACTCCTCTTCTTACCAGCAATTCTCCGAAAAGACCTGCCTTTTCTGTCTCCTTCTGCACTGCATCCGCCAGATATATGGACAAAAGACTGCTCTGATAGCCCGTCTTCTCAAAAAGCAGATTCGTGCACACAATTCCCGCTGCAAACCCTGCCATATATAATATGGAAAACATTTTACTATATTTTTTCATTCTCTTCACCCATTACAGTCTATGTTTTCCCAAAAGAAAAAAGACCCCGGATTACTCTCCCTTGGGGTCTTTTCTTTTTCATCGTTTCAGTCGATTTTATTACTTGGCATAATCTACAACTCTTGATTCGCGGATTACGTTTACTTTAATCTGTCCCGGATATTCCAGTTCTGCTTCAATCTGTTTGGAAATGTCTCTGGCCAAAAGTACCATATCCGCATCTGTAACATGCTCCGGTACTACCATAACACGAATTTCCCTTCCTGCCTGAATAGCAAAAGATTTATCTACTCCCTTAAAGGAGTTTGTAATGTCTTCTAACTGTTTTAATCTGTTGGTATAAGTTTCTAAAGTTTCTCTTCTCGCACCTGGTCTTGCCGCAGAAATTGCGTCTGCAGCCTGTACAATACAGGCAACCAGGGATGTAGGTTCCACATCGCCGTGATGGGACTCTACAGCATTAATCACAATCTGTGATTCTTTATATTTTCTACATAAGTCAGCACCAATCTGAATATGGGAGCCTTCTACCTCATGGTCGATAGACTTACCAATGTCATGGAGCAGACCTGCTCTTTTCGCCATTCGTATATCTGTTCCTACTTCGCCTGCCAGCAAACCTGCCAGCTGTGCCACTTCGATAGAATGTTTCAATGCATTCTGTCCGTAGCTGGAGCGGAACTTCATGCGGCCCAGAAGACGAATGAGTTCCGGATGAATACCATGGACACCAACTTCCAGTGCCGCTGCTTCTCCTTCTTCTCTCATCATAGATTCAACTTCTCTTTGAGCCTTTTCAACCATTTCTTCAATTCTTGCCGGATGAATACGTCCGTCTACAATCAATTTTTCCAGAGCAATTCGGGCGACTTCTCTTCGGATAGGGTCAAATCCGGATAACACCACAGCCTCAGGAGTGTCATCAATAATCAAATCCACACCTGTCAGCGTCTCCAGTGTTCGGATGTTTCGTCCTTCACGTCCGATGATACGACCTTTCATCTCATCACTCGGAAGCTGTACAACAGAAATTGTCGCTTCTGCCACATGGTCTGCTGCACATTTCTGAATCGCAGTTACTACATACTCTTTCGCCTTTTTATCGGCTTCTTCTTTTGCCTTGCTTTCCAATTCTTTGTAAAGCTTGGCGGTGTCAATTTTTACTTCGTCTTCAACAGTTTTCAACAGATAATCTTTTGCCTGTTCGGAGGTCAGACCTGAAATTCTTTCCAGTTCCTGTACTCTCTGTCCTTGTAATTCATCGACTTTCTTTTCTTTTTTCTTTAATTCTGCTTCCTTTGCTGTGTACTCGGCTTCTCTTCTCTCCAAAGCATCTGCTTTCTTATCAAGAGCCTCTTCTTTCGACAAAACACGTTTTTCGTACTTCTGAAGTTCGTTTCTTCTCTCTTTTGTCTCTTTTTCCAACTCGTTCTTGGTTCGGAGATTTTCTTCTTTTGCTTCTAAGAGAGCTTCACGTTTTTTTGTTTCAGCAGTCTTCAATGCTTCATCTATAATGCTTCTTGCTTTCACTTCCGCTGTACCGATAGTTTCCGCATCTTTTTCCGCTTTTTTCTTCACTGAAATATTTGCAGTCACCGGAATGGAAATCAGCAGTGAAACAGCTACAGCAACAATTGCAATTATTACATAGCTTATCACAGGAGCACCTCCTTATTTAGTTTTCATTGTACGGATACAACAGTATAATTTTATACTGAATTTTGAAAAAAGTCAACAGAAAACCATGAAGTAAAAACCGTATAAAAATTTCAACCTTTTTTTCGACAAAAATTCAATATCGGCATTTTGTACAAAACATATGTACTTTTATTGTATATTCTGTTTTCACTGTTCTTTTTGTAAGCAATCCAATAAGGCTGTGCCGTTTCCAGCCAGCCATTATACCCTTTTAATAGATTAACTGATTCTTTTAAGTTCTTCATCAAATAACTGCTCTGCTGATTTATACCCATGTATGCGCCTTGGATACTTATTTATCCACTCTTCCACTGCCTGTATTTCTTCCTCTGTCCGTTCGTCAAAATTTGTACCCTTTGGAACTCGGCGGCGCACCATTTTATTTGTTACCTCGTTTGTGCCACGCTCCCAACTGCTGTACGGGTGGCAATAATACATTTTGGTTCTTTTCCCCTCGCCTATCGCTGAACGTTCCAACTCTGCACAATATGCAAACTCTGTGCCGTTGTCTACTGTGATAGTTTTAAATACTGTCTTAAACATTTCTCCCCAGCGTTTCTCTAATCTGTCAACTGCTGCCACTACTGCCTCTGCGCTGTGATCTGGCAATTTAAAAATAATTTCTGCTCGTGTCTTTCGCTCCGTGAGCGTCAGCAATGTATTTTTCGATTTCCCCCGCTGTCCTATTACGCTATCCATTTCCCAATGTCCGAACTCTTCCCGGTTGTTTATTGCTTCTGGTCTGTTTTCTATGCTTTCCCCTGCTTCTGCCCTTTTCTGTTTCTTTACCTTATTATATTTGCGCTTTTTGTTCTTCTTTACTGGCAAATCCTTATTTGTTACCTTTAAAAAGATTCCCTTATCAATATAGCTGTATACTGTAGTGGTGCATATTCTGGTTTGAAATTCTCCCCAGCGTCCCTCTGCTGTCAGTTCCCCTATGATTGCGTCCGGGCTGTAATCTTCATTTATTATTTTGTCCTCTATGTAATTTGCCAGCTTAATATCATTTCCTATCTTTAATTGTGTTCCTCGCACTTTTAAATTTTCCTCATATTTCCGTTGTGCAAGGCCTGCGCTGTATCTCATTTCTCTTGTATAATCACTGTTCAAATGTTCATATTGCCCACGCTTCAACTCGTTATAAATTGTGCTTCGGTGTACATGCAAAATCTCTGCAATCTCTACAACCTTGTGCCCTGCATTATACAAGGCTTCTAATCTGATTCTATCATTGTGTTTTAATTGTCTGCTACCCTTTTGACTTGCCATGTTCCCGCCCTCTTTCGTAAAACAAGCCGCAGGCGTTGTTGTCCTGCGGCTCTCTGTGTGCTTTTTGTTATTTGCCCTGCAATATCTTTTCTACTATCAGCTTTTCAATATAATGCGGGCAACTCCTTACCCCATTCTCCCAGTTTGTCAGCGTTCTATATGGTATCTCTAACCATTCCGATACTTCGCGCCTGCTCATGCCCTGCTGTTTGCGTGCCTCTTCAATCGTCACTTTATCCGTTTCTTTACACTCCATATCCATTTTCTCTCATTTCGTTTATGATTGTTTCGTTGTACCCTCTTCCATAATATCTAAAAATGACGCTTTCATCTTCAAAGAAAACCCAGTCACAATTAGTATCATTGATAATTCCCGCAACCGCTTCTTTTTTTGAAGAACCCGGCAAGAATTTTACAATATATTCGGCAGCTTTGTCTATTGATTTGAAATTAAAGATCTCTCCGCCCTCTTCCTCTTTGCAGATTGCAATATAATCGCTTTTTGTATATCCCTTTACTGCTTTCATTCTATTACACCTCTTGCCTTTTATTTTTTTCCTGCTATAATCTAATTAAGCACTTGGGGCGGTTAGCAGGATTGTTTAGGTATCCGCCCCTCGTGTGTTCCCTTTATTCTATTTTATTTTCTTACTTCTTCAAGAATCTTTTCTATATGTTCTACTGTATGTGTTTCCCCGTTTGTTCTTGCTACTTCTCTAATTGATACCAACATTGCTATTAAATCGGCTTTGCTCATTTCTTCGTTCTCCATTTTTAACTCCTTTCCTGCTGTTACCTTGCTACAATTATATTATATACCCATTGAGTGCATTTGTCAATTACTTTTTTACTCATTGGGTGTATTTTTTATAAAGAAAAACACCGTAACTATGTTACAGTGTCCCGCTTTCGTCTGTCAGCCATTCCATGCTTACACCCAACGCTTTAGAAAATATTTTCAATTCGTAATCTGTTACAATTCTTGTGCCCCGCTCTATCCGGCTTATCGAATCTCTTTCTATTGTAACCCCAGCTACCTGCATACGTGCTGCTAAATCGCTTTGTGTAATTCTGTTTTTCGCTCTCGCCAACCTTATGCGTTCCCCACATAAATTATCTTTCCCTTTGTATGCGTATATTTTCATTCAGTACGCCCCTATCGTCTTTGTGTTAATAATCAGAATTTTTCTTGACTTTACCACATTTCAAAAGCATAATTGTGTTAAAGGTCAGCATGACTATAATTTTCAAACGAAAGAGGGTATTTACTATGTTCATTTCTATCGGTATTGATGAAAACGGGAAACCTTTTGTTACTACGTCTGATAAATCAGAAAAACCCAGCCGCCCAAATAAAGGGCACAGCCTCATTGCCGCACCAGATACTTATACGGTAATCGACATTGAAACAACCGGGCTGGACTCCCGTTATTGTGAAATCATCGAACTATCCGCACTGCGCTACTCAAACGGTTCTTTAGTTGATTCTTTTACTACTCTTGTTAAGCCCACCGAACCTATTGACAGCTTTATAACCGAATTGACCGGGATAACAAACGATCTGGTTGCTGATGCTCCCGCCATTTCTGATGCAATTAAATCTTTCTATGATTTTGTCGGTTCTGATATCCTTGTAGGATATAACGTAAATTTCGATATCAATTTTATTTATGACGTATTGCAGGATACGCACAGCATTGATTTTACCAATTCCTTTGTTGATGTAATGCGCTTTGCAAGGAAACTGCTGCCGGAACTGAAAAACCACAAACTAGAAACGGTTGCCGCTCATTATAAAGTTTCTTCCCCGGCGCACCGCTCCTATGCTGATTGTGAAGCCTGCAACACCTGCTATCAAGCATTGCTTTCTGATGCAATTTCACAATACGGGGACTTTGACAGCTTTAAGGCTTCTTATTCCAGCCGCCAGCTACATGCAAAAGATATTACGGCAACTACAGATAATTTTGATATCAGCCACCCGCTTTACGGCAAGCTCTGTGTATTCACTGGCACATTAGAAAAGATGCAGCGTAAAGATGCCATGCAACTTGTGGTAAACCTCGGCGGGCAGTGCGGGGATAACGTCACAGCCAAAACAAATTATTTAATTCTCGGCAATAATGATTTTTGCAGTCTCATAAAAGACGGTAAAAGCAATAAACAGAAAAAGGCTGAATCACTTATTTTAAAAGGCAAGGACATACAGATTTTATCTGAAAACGTATTTTATGATCTGGTTTTAAATCAGTAGGCAAAAAGGGTAACGGCTCACACCGCTACCCTTTCTTTTATCCTCTCATTGTTTCTAATGCTTTTTCAATATTGCTATCGCTCAATAATTCATTGCATCGTTTCTGCTGTGCTTCTCCTGTGGCTTCTACATCGTATGCCGGGCACTCGTCACAGCCTTTATTGTGCCCGCTACATATTACCAACGCCGCCAAAACTCTGCCCGCTGTTTGTGCGTCCATATTATGCTCTTTTCAGATAATCGCTATGGCAGTATCCCGTTACGTTTCCGCAGGCAACATACAGCCATTTTGCACCTGTCCCCTTTTCTTTGTTGTAATATCCGTAACAATGTACTTTGCCACCCTCTGCGATAGTTCCATAGTCCGCTTTTGTTTTTCCTGCTCCTGCTCTCATGTGCAATTTGTCCGCTGTAACAACATATGCACCCGCCAGCGTCTTATCAAAACACAACGCTGATTCTGGTTTCTGCGTCTGCTTTAATCCACTGCTGCCGCTTGTGCTGGTACTGTTGTTTTTGCTGTTGGCGGTATATGTATAATACTTATTGTTTGTATTCGATGTATAAGCATAGCCGCAAGATGCGCCCGCCCATACAATCTTATACCAGCCATTTGCCAACACCTCCAGCACTTCTACTTTTGTGCCCGCTTTAATCGAACTGTATACAGTATTGCTCTTTACTTCTGCTACGCTTCTGATGTTCATATCGCATTTTGCAACCGCTGTACCAATTCCTTTGCCAGAATAGTTGTTATTTCCGGCGTACCCGCCAATCCCGGCTTTTGCAAGCGTCTGTGCTGCGTATGTTCCATTTGTCAGCCCGCATACGGTGTGTGAGCTTTCTTTTACATAGATTGCACCTCTTACACAGTAATTTTCATTTTTCAGAAATGCACTGTCTGTAATGATTTTGTAGCCCGCAGCCTTTAATGCGTTACGCATGGTTGCTGTAGTCCACCCATTACTGCCATGCGTTACGCCTGCTGCGCCAGATGCAACGGCGCACACGTTCTGGAACTCGCTACAGTCCGTATTGCACAGCCCTACTTTTGACAAATCATAATTTACTTTCTTTGCCTCTGTGTTCAGCGTGTTTCTATCGCCCTGTCCGTATCCGATATTGTTATTTGCACAGCCTGCCTCTACCGCTTTTGCGTGCTTCTCTCTTACGTTTGCGTCCGGGTGGATTGCCATAAAATCCCATGGTTTACTATAAAAGTTTCTTACACATACCTCTTTTCCCGTCTGATCTCCCTTTTTTCCGTTAATAGTTCCGTTCTCGCTGATGCTTGCGTGTCCAATCAATACGCTCATATAGTTTTATCCTCATTCTTTCTATTCAGCGTCTTTTGTGATTCCTGCCAGTAGTTCCCTTATCTTTTGTACAGTTTCCATGATTTGCTTATAAAGGTTGTCATATCCAAACATTGCCGCATAGCATACCAAAAAGCCCAGCGCAATAGCTGCTACCCAGTAATACCACAACATCGCAATATTAAAATACTGTGCAAATGCTGCTGCGGTAATCAATGTAGAGGCAATGGCTACAATCATTACCCACACCTGCACCGGGAACTTGTCCCACGCAACGACCTTTTTTGTGATTGCCACAATAATATTTACCCACAGTGTCAAAACCATTACAGCAATCAATGCTGCCGCTACATAAAAAAGTACTTTTTCCATTTTCTCTATTCCTTTCCGTTTTCTTTTTCTTCTGTGTCATTCATGCCACCCATTAACTGCGGGTACTCCTGCGTTATCTTGTCATAAAGAAGCAACCCACCCAACAAAAGCGGTACGCCCCACCATATAATTGCCGTCATAATGGAAATAATAAATACAACCGTTATGTACAAGCTGAATGGTTCGTTTTCATCTTCTATCGGATATTCCGGGTATAATTCCTGTTCCTTGGCATCTGCCTTTGCTGCCCACGTAAAAAAAGCAAATAAACCAATAAAAGTAATGATTGCACCTATAAGGTACACAATTCCTATAACTCTGATATTTTCCATGATAAAGCCCATATTACCACCTTACCCCTCTGCGTTATCGTCTGTTTCTTCCTGCGGCGTTTGCTTACTGGTAACAATCTTGCAGGCGTTTTCTATTCCTGCTTTAATCAGATATCCACCAACAACTACCCGGAATGTTTCGTTTGATTCTGTAATCAGTGTTGTTATTGCCGCTGTGTTTCCTATGAACTGTAGCTCTCGCCAACATAAAACCATTGCGAACACAAACGACACAATGTATAAGAGTGTTACCGTCCACACCACTTTTTTACTGAACTCCCACAGCCAGCTTACCGCCGCCTGTGGTGTCACTCTTCTACGCCGCTTTCTCCTGCGATATGTCATTTACTGCTAATGTATCCTTTCTGTTTCTAAATTACCGTCTGATAATGGCAGTTGCATAAATCTTTCATGCATTGCGTGTGCTACATCATTGCCGCCCAGCTTTTCATAGGCTTTATATGCTGATGTTTCAGCCTGCTTTGCCCATGCCGGGGCTTCTTTGCGTTCCTCATACTTTAGGCAAATATCTATGATTTGCTGCCGCAAAAGTGCCTGCAATCCCTCACGCACTGCCTTGTTTTCTTCTCTTTCTTCCTTATGCTGCTGTTTCTCTTTTTTATAAAGTGCAATAAGAATTGCATACGCTCCGGCAAATAACCATGCTACCCAGTTTGCCGTAATGTAAGTTGTTACCTGTTCTACCATTTTCTCTGTGTTTCTCCTATGCCTCGTATTTTTCGCCTGTAATCTGCTCGTACTGTTCCTCTGTAATCCCTCTGCCCTTTACCTTACGCTCAATGCGTACCCAGCCTTTTAATGTTGCCTTTGTGATATAGCCTTTATCGTATTTCTTTTTCAGTTCTTCGTACATGTCTGTGCCGCCTTTCTACTGCTCCATTAACATTTCAAGTGTGATCTGCGTTTCTGTCTGCTGCATCTGCAATGCAGAAATTTCCTGCATGATTGCCTCTGTAGTTGGGCTTAATAATTCTGCCTGCTGGCTCTCATACTCTTCTTTATCCTGCGTACATTCTTCATATACCCACTTTTCGCCTGCCTTGCTTTCCTCATTTTCGTTGCTCATTGGTACTCTTTCAATATTGCGCCTCTTATATACAAGGTGCGGGCTGCTTGTTATATCCAGCTCTTTCGGTTTTTCTTCTGCGGTGCTTTCTGCTGCGTACCATTCCATTGCGTATGTTCTCCTTTCTTGCGTGCTTTGAAACCAGCGTTTTTAGCACTTTCACTTTTACATATGGTTTTATGTATCTTTCGTAATATGCGTAAGTGTCACTATGCCAAATCCAGCCCAGCCTAGAAAGTAAACTACCTGCATCTACCCACGTAATCTTTTCTTTTCGCTTTACCCGGTTGACCTTGCCACGTATGCCCTGTAATATGCTCTTTCGTATCGTTGTTCTATCTCTATAAAATTTGAACCCCATAAAGTCCAGCGGTCTGCCTCTGCGCTTGCCTTTTCTGTCTACATAGTCAAAACGGAATACCTGCCAGTTTTTCTTTATTTGTAATCCCAGCTCTTCCGTTATAAATTTCTCAATTTGCAGCCTCGCTTTATGCAGTTCCTTTTTATTGTTTCCGAATATAACCATATCGTCCATATACCGTATGTAATGCTTTACATGTAACTGCTCCATGATAAAGTGATCTAGTGGCTGCAAATAAAAATTACCGAACCACTGTGACGGGTAATAGCCCAATGGCAGCCCCGGTTTATGGCTGTCTATGATAATAAATAATTTCTTTAGCAACTCCCTATCTCTGATTTTCCGTTTTAGTGCTTTCTTTAATCTTCTGTGCGGCACACTCTCAAAGAAATGCCGTATATCCAGCTTATATATGTACTTGCAGTTTCTGCTATCCTCTCTTATCCACCGTTCTACGGTTCTTTTTCCTCTGTGTACACCTTTTCCCGGTATACTCCCGTACACATGGTAATACATTCCCCTCATTGCAATCGGCACAAATACCCGCATTACGGAATGGTGCGCCATTTGCTCATACATATATTGTGGCTTTACTATCTTTCGTGTTTTCTTACAAGAATTTTCCTGTATGATTTTTGTTTTATGTCTTTTCGGTGCAAATGTATTGTTCTTTAATCTTTTATCCAGTTCTTTTCTGTAGTGTTCTACATTCGCTTTTACTATCTGCGCCTGTTCTTTCTTACTCTTTCCTTTTGATGCATTGTATATATCTTTTATTTGTTCCTCTGGTATATACAGTTGTTCGCTTACGCCATTAAAACTAATCATTCTTATTCTCTTTCTTATCGCCTTGCAGTAATTCGCCACGCTATACAACTAAGGGTTTCGCCCCGGCTACCATACTGCACCTTTTGCGGCTGTATTTTCACTTTCAGCGGTATTTCAACCGCCAGCGGTGTAGGAATTTCCGGGGCATTTGGTTAATCTTCCATAATTTGATAAGAATGACCGGGCGCAATGTTCCAGTTCGCATTGCCAGCGGTGTTGTTCAAGTTCACGTAAGCCCCGCAATTCAGCCCGTTGTTGCAGTTGCCGCCCACAAGAGGCACAGCCACGCCCCGGAAATCCCCTATTATATTCTCTCTACCGTTATATTTTCGTATGTTGTACTTTCCTGCGGGGGAAAAATCCCCCGTTCCCCCTTTTGCTGCTTACGCAGCGTTAGGCATTTTGCAAGAAAGACCGGGCGCAACGCTCCAGCCCGCAACGCCAGCGGCGCCGTTCAAGTACACGCAAGCCCCGCAAAGCACCCCGTTGTAGCAGTAGCCGCCCACAAGAGGCACAGCCACAATGCCCGTATTCAACCAAAAGTAATCACACAAATATGTTGAGCTGCTACCTGTATATGTTACCGGGAAACGTCCCGCTTTCGTCATAACAGTATCTTTCATGTAACCACCAACACTACCGCTTACTCCGTAATCTGCAAAATCCAGTACTTTTTCAAATCCTGCGCCAGTTAAATTGCAATCCCCATACGGCTGCACTTTCACAACACCTTTATCGCATACCATTTGACAGATACGCTCCCACTGATCGCCCCACATTGCCTCTGTATGGAATACCTTAATCTGCTTGTTTCCGGCATTATATCCGTAAAACTGCCCTTTATCGTCCATACTGCCTGAGGCAAGTACTCCGTAATACTTCGTTGAATCATTCACATAACCGCTCATATTTCCATTGCCGTATGCTTCTTGTAAATCCTCTGTTTTTGCCATAATCTTTAACAGTGCAATAATATAATTCCATTCCCACCAGCTTGTATGCTCCCATACATCGCCGTTTGCTTTAATGTATGTACGTTCCTGCGTTGCATTTTTGCTTGCCATTGGCTGCTGCCCGCTTAAAGACCTTGCCACGTTGCTTAATAATGTAGGTGTATAGATTCTGCGGTAAAATCCCTCTCTGATAATTCCGTCTGGTGCAGTTCTGTGGTATGCGTTGTACCCGTCATCATATTTTACATTGCTCCAAATGATATATTCGTCTGTAGCTGTTTCGTACTGGCACAGCCAGCCGCCCTTAAATGCTGCCATTGCATTACCTGCATAATCCACGTTTGCCGCATCACTTGCCGTTGTACCGTCTGCCTTTAATGCGTAATTTGTTGCCAGTAACTTGTAGTCCTCTGTGCCGTCAAATTTAACCATGCAAGGGTAGTTATTCTTTACAAATTCAACATTGCCCCAGCTACCATAGTTAAATGTGCCGTCCGTATAATTCATTGCCGCAGGTGTCATGCCTACAGCATCATATAAGTATGTTACCCGGCTCTTTTTTCCGCTGTCGCTCTTATTGATTTTGATACCATAGCGTACCGCTTTTTTATGTTCCCCGCCGCTTTCCTCTAATGCAGCCAGAATTGCATTTGTATTTGCGTGTGTACTGTCCAATGTTTCTTTATCTGCTAAATAAATTCTTGCCATGCTCTGCTCCTTATACTGATTCTAAATACACCATGCCGCCATTAATCCCTATTGTGTAGGTAATGCCCGTTGTGCCGTCCGTCATGCTGTTAATTCCCTTTGCCATATTCTCACAGGCTGCCGCCGCTTTATTTGCCGCTGCGGCTGCATTATTGGCGGCGGCTGCCTTTGTGTTCGCCTCGCTGGTTGCTGTCTGTGCGTTCTGTGTTGCTGTTACTGTATTGGCTTTGGCTTTATTTGCCGCTGCGGCTGCATCATTCGCTGCCTTAGCTGCGCTGTTCCCGGCTGCGGCTGCTGCATTTCCTGCTTTCGCCGCATTGTTGGCGGCTGTAGCGGCTTCGTTGGCTGCATTTGCTGCACTGTTGGCTGCTCCTGCTGCCGCTGTCGCATCTTTCTTTGTCTTGTCTACGCTGTTTGCCGCCGCATTTGCTGCCTCTGCTGCATCGTTTGCCGCCTTGGCTGCATTGTTCCCGGCTGTTGCCGCTGCATTTCCGGCTTTCGCTGCGCTGTTTGCTGCTGCCGCTGCTGTATTGGCATCTGTTGCAGCCTGTTCTGCGCTCTTGGTTGCATTTATCGCCTTATCAGTCTGCTTATTCATCGCAATAATGCTTTCTGCCATATCCAGAAACTCATTATCGCTTATCAGCCCGTTTTCCTTGTACACCGTTGGCGTAATCTTCGTGTAATACGTTGCGCTTCGTAATACGGCTGTTCCGTTGTATAAAACAATTTCCCCACGCCCAGTGCCGGAAACTGCCAGCATCTGCTCTGTATATGTCACTGTAATAACATTTCCGCTTATTGTGGCATTGTTTAATACAAATTTGCCGTCCGGCTTGTAATACTTGATTTTGGCTGTTGTCCCGGCTGGTATGGTAAACTCTTTCTTATTCTCCAATAGTGTAACTTCTACTATCCGGCTTTCTTTTTCCCCAGCTTTCGCCACGACATACTCAAAAGGTGCGCTGCCGTCAAGCTCAATCTGTATTCTCTGTACATTCTGTAACGCCATGTGCTACTCCTTTCTGCTCAATGCATTAAGCAAATCCTTATTTGCACAGCCCCTGATATCCGCAAGTACTGCCGTTACAATCAGATCTGTTAAATATGCTGGCAGTCCATAGGCTGCCTGTACTTGTAAAATTGCTAATGTCATATCTTCATGCGCTCGGCTTGTAAGTATTCCCATTGGCTCACTCTGTTCCTCTTTTGGTTCATCTGGTAACGGCTGCTCTATATGTTCCTCTGTTGCCTGCTGCATTTCTTCCTGTTCTTTGCTCATTGCGCACTCTCCTTTATTCTTCATTCATTGCAAGCAATACTGCCTCTGTAAAATTAAATGTATCCGTCTTTGCTTTGTTTTCCTCTTCCTGTAATGGTGCTGGTGCTTTATTTAATTCAAGCGGCAACGGTGTTGCCTCTTCTGTAATTTCAACCTGTTCTTTTTCCATGTCCTGCTCCTTTATTGTGGAATACTTGTTATTAAGCCATTCTTTATATACACATTTCCATATGTCCAACCAATACCGCCGTTATTGTCTGTTTTATGTATTTCCAATACAACTGGTAATGTCCCTGTAAAAGTTGTATAACCATTTGCGCTACAGTTCCGCAGGTCTACATTGTCCAGTATCCAGCCATGCCCATACATATTGCACCCCAGATGTAAGCCCACTTGTGTAAATATGCTGTTCGCCCTCGAATAACATAATATGGTTGTATAACTGCTTGCCCCCTCTGTAGGTTTTTGTGCCCATGCCATATACTTTCCTTGCGTTTCTAAATCAAATACAAGCCCTTTATGTGCATTATTATCTACCCACTGGTTTGTGCCAATTTTTCCAACATAATAATTATCTCGGTAAAAATGGTTTCCCTGTTCATCAAATACAGCACGTTTTTTAGAGGCACTTACACCATAATCATAAATTGCAATTTCTCCTGCGTTAATCTGCACATATTTTGAGCTGTTATTAAATGCAACAATGACATTGTTGTAGTACTGTGTAATATAGCTACCTACATTTCCTTTTGTTACGCAGCTTGTGATATTTTCAGCATTTACTTTAATAGAGGCTCTTAATTCGTCCTCTATCCCTTTTGCTCTTTTAACTTCCTGCGTAATAGAATCACTGTTTATTTTTAACTGTGCCTCTGTATATACCGACATCTGCCCCAGCACTTCTACATCTTTTACATATACCGCTGCCCCTTGCGTATAGGCATACAAATATAAATACCTTGTGCTGGTGCTTTCTGGTAATGTTACCTCTCTTTCTACGGTTGTCCATTCTGTGCTTTTCAGTAATCCGTATGCCGTTGTCTGTGTGGAATAAAAAGTACACTGTACTCTTGCGTTGCTTTCGCTCCCGCTTGCCGCTGCTGCCTTATACCGCACTCTATACGTTCCGGCTGGCAATACGCCAATCTTGCACCGTATGTATGATGGTGTGCTGGAAGTTTTTGAGATCTTGGCGCATACCCCCAGCGTGCTATCCGTAATAACCTCATTATTTTCACTGCTCGTATACCATTCATCTGTAAAACCGTCCTTGAAATCTCCACCTGCTACATAATTGTGCATGTTATGCTCTTCAATAGTTTTGCATAGCAATGTAATTTCTGATGCTGTGCTTTCAATTTTTGCCGTCATTTCCTTTGTGACGGTTTCGCCCACACTGTTTGCTTTCTCTGCTGCATAGGCATTTGCTGCTGCCTCTATTGCAATAGAAACGGCTGTTTGATACTCCGTAACCGCACTGCCATACTCGCTGTATGCTGTTCGGTATGTTTCCATGTTTTTTTCAATCTCTTCTTTTGTTTCAGAATTTATAACGTTGTTGATTGCTGTAACCAGCACATTATATTTGGCAGTATTGGCAGTTCCAAATACAGTAAGCCACGCTTTATGCATTGCATTCAATTCCGCAGACGGCACATAATCATTATCAAATAACTCTTCGTGTTTTGCGTCTGCCTCTTCTTTTTCTTTCACAATGATCTGCAACATTTTCTGTATGGCAGTCTTTTCAGATTCCGTTATTATCCCGTCTGCTACTGTTGTTTCCAGTTCATTGTTGATATCGTCAATAGCGTTATTTACGTCTTGAATTTCTTTGTTGGTACTTTCCTGTAACCCATTCGCATACTGCTTTGCGCTGTTTAATGCTGCCTCTGCTGCATCTGTTGCGTGTTTAGTTACTTTGTTCCTGTACTCAACATCTAACGCCTCTGCATACACTGTCCCAGCTTTTAATATTGCCCCGGTTAATTCCCCGGCGGTAATAAAATCTGCTACTATCTGACCGTCTGCGGTTATTGCTGTCGTGAACTCTCCATTTACTCCCGTACTGCTGTGCCCCAGTCCGGCAAGATTCCAACGCCATACGTTTTTAGCTTTTGACATATCCGGCGTATCAAGTATAAATATTTCCTGTGGGTTCTTTTCCGGGTGTAATACCACATAACCACCGCTGTTGCCAGTGATTGCCGCAGTCACATTTTTAATGGTGTTCTCAATCTGCTTTTTGATTTGCTCCGCTCTTGTCTGGTTCTTTACTATCAGCTCCTGCGCCTCTTTCTGTGCCGCAGTAATGGTTTTAGTCAGATTCGTGCGGGCTGCTCCAATTTCAAGCGATTCGTAACGTTCTTTTATGCTGTCATATTTTACTTTCGTAATCTTTGCTTTTACGTTGATATCAAGCGGCAAGATTTTAACCGTAACAATATCGCACAGCTTTACACTCTCAAAAGCCTTTATATTTTTATAATCTTTGGTTTTCTTCAACGATGCAAAAGACAAGGTAATATTTACTTTTGGCTCTGTACTTAATTTGCCCAAATACTCTTTTGCCTTTGCTCGCAGCATGTCAGTAGTAATTATTGTTCCGCTTTCCCATTCCCCGGAAAAGTCTACAATCTCACACCGCAGCGTTGCATATTTGTTTGCATTCTCATGCTGTAATACCTTTTCCGGCAATGTTATGTATGTTTTCTGCTCCGCTCCCTCTGCGGTATATTTCGCATATGGGAAAATTACCGTTACAACATCTGCAATATTCTTTTCCTGCTTTGCATCTATCAGATTCTTGCCGTACTCAATCGTTACGCCATTGTCTACGCCCCTTGCTTTTAAAAGCTCTACTCTGTAATTGTCGTAGTGATATTCTCCACCCCATACGTCCAATAAGCTGCCCTCTGTGCCGCCCATAGCGTTTCTGACGCTTACAGCCCCGTCTATACTGGTGCTGTTGGTTGTGGTAATATCACTTGCACAGGTAAACTCATGCGGCAATATCGCTGCGTCCAGCAACTCATGTAATGCCCGTTCTCCGTTTACCTCACTTACTGTAAAACAGTCTACCGGGTTGCCGTTCAGTTCATAACTGATATGTTCCCCGTACCATGTTGTATTTTCTCCTACAGCTTTCGTATGGTTGTAAATACGGAAAAGCTGCGGGTTATCTTCATCATTCGCCTTTGCTTTTATGATTGCGTCATTCTCTAAGTATTTCGCCAAATGTCCTTTTGTCGGATACGTCAACGCAAGCTCATATATTCCGTTTCTTTCCTCGGTTACAATGCAGCTTACCGCATCTGTTAAAAACCCTATTCCATTTGTCGTAAAATCTTTTTCTAAGGCATCATATAGAATCGGTATCAAAGTCTGCACCACCTCGGTATAATTTCCACTTTTGTTACATTGCCAGCCCAGCTTATGTTATTTGCTCCTGCTGTCAGCTTCGGGAAAAGTTCAGTAACCATTTTACTGTTTTGTAGCAGATCGCCTTTATATGCGTTCATTATTTCGCCGTCAATCTCAATGTATTCGTTCACATCTTTAAAGGTATGTGCCCGGTTATTGATATACAGCGTAATGCCACCACTTCCCGTTATTTTTATATACGGCGTTGCCGTAAATCCCTCTGTGTTGTATATGGTTGCTGCTTTCGTTAGGGTTATTGTCTTATCCCCATTCAGCCGCCTTTCATATGCTTTGCACATGAATGTTATTTCTATCTCTCCCAGTAACCGCTTTGCCAGTTCTGACACGCTGGCATTACTGTTTATATACGCCAGCCTATAGCGTTCTGTATTGTAAGTGTCGTACAGCCTGCTATACTCTATTCCCGGCGCATACAGCCACATATAAATGCTGTGTGCCAGTTCTTCTAAGCTCCTGCCCTGTGTCGCATCTACACAGCATGTATATTTCTGCTCGTAATCTTTAAATCTCTGATTGTCCAGCGTGTCTATTCTATTGTCCTGTATCAAGATGCCCTTTGCTGGCACTTCTACGGTTTCAATCTCCGGCTCTGCTGCTGAATCGGCGGCACTCTGCCCTGTAATAAATAACCCCATATCCAACGAATTTATGCCGTTATAGGTAAAGCTATTTGCACTTTCAAAATATTCACTAAGCATATGCCGCCTCTTCCCTTTCTTTTATTTGGTCTGCAATTTCCAATATTTCCTCTGTAAGTTCTCTTATGTCCTGTTCCCTGTTGTTGTAAAAATTCTCAATTTTCAATTGAATTTCATTTGTTGTACTGCCGCCCTGTTTACCGTTTACGGTATCCATTGCGGTATTTCTCGCCGTTGGTGTCAATGGTGTTACAATCGTCTGACCGTTTACCATTTGTATTAACTCTGGTCCCGCCTCTGCAACCATTGCCGCACCATTCTGTAATACACCACCATGTGCCAGCCTTGGCAGGCTTAAATATCCCAGCCCGCCTATGTTTACGCCCGGTATCTTATTGATTAAACCGATTGCCCCGTTAATCAGCCCTATTGCCCTGTTAATAGTTCTTTCAATCGTGCTTATTACTCCGTTGATTCCGGCACGTACTGCCCCGCTGATTGCATTTGATATTGCAGTGCCCAAATTAGAAAACGTGCCTTTGATTCTGTCCCATAAGCCGCTGAAAAAGCTGCCCCAGTTTGCAAATACCTGTTTTACAGCCTCCCACGCTGCACTAAATGTTGTCCTAAAGAAATTTCCTACTGCACTGAATATTGTTTTTACACTGTTCCATGCTGTGCTGAAGAAATTAGCAAAACCAGCCCAAATGCTTTTAATTCCGTTCCATGCGTCACTGAAATTCCCCGTTAATACATCTTTTACTACTGAAAAGATTGTTTTAATGCCGTTCCATACCGCTTGGAAATACGCTACTACAACGTCCCATACTGCCTTTATGACTTCCCACGCCGTACTAAAGAACGCCCCTAGCACTTCCGCTACTACAGAAAATACAATTTTGATATTTTCCCAAATTGTAGTAAAGTACATTACCGCAACGTCCCAAACGGTTTTAATCAGCTCCCACGCAACCGAAAAGAAGCCGCTTAGCACTTCGCCAACTACAGAAAATACAGTTTTTATTGCTTCCCACAAAATCATAAAATACGGTGCTACCAAATCCCACACTGCTTTTATGATCTCCCATGTGTTGCTAAAAATCTGTGCAATATCTGCCATGATCTGCTGAATTACGCCCCATATCATTTCTATGTACGGCTGTATAAATCCCCATATCTCCTGTATTTTGTCCCATACTGCGCTTATAAATTCTTTGATTGCATCAATGGCATTTCCCACAAAATCTTTGATTGCAGAAAAAATACCGTCAACTATCTCTCTGAACCATTCACACTTGTTATATAAGACAACCAACGCCGCCACCAATGCGGCTATTGCTATCACTACTATCATTACGGGATTCGCTGCCATTACTGCATTTACTGCTGCAATCGCAGGCTTTAATATCTTGCATACGTTTATTATGCTCGATATCGCTCCCGCCACCTTGCTTATAATCAATAGTGCCGGGGCTAAAGCTGCCACAACTGCCAGAATAATAGCAATCGTCTCTTTCTGCCCATCTGACAAGTTTCTAAACCAGTCCGTAAAGTTCTTTACTGCACTTGTTACTTTTTCAATGGCAGGCTTCAATGCTGATAACGCTGTGCCTGCCAAATCACTGCCCGCAAGTTTCAGATTATTCAGCGTTGTTTTCGCTTCGTCCCATGGGTCTAATGTTGCCTCATAGGTATCCTGTACTACGTTCCCGTAATCGTCCAACGATGCACCCAAATCGTCTAAGCTCAACTTACCCTCTCGGATAGCCTGCGCCATTTCCGCAAAACCTTTAGAGCCAAACGTTTCCTGCGCTATAGATAACGCCTCTGTTTCTGTGCTGGCGTTTTTGATTCTGTCAATCGTCTTTTGCAGTGCTTCATTTGTGCTTAATCCCTCTGCGGTATAATTCTTAACGGACTTTTTCAGTCCTGCCATTGCTGTTGTTGCATCAACACCGTTGTTCTCAAATGCAGCCAGTAAATTTACACTTTCTGTAATCCCCAGCCCCATTTCTTTTAATGTGCTGCCGTTCTGCATCAATGAATTTTCCAACGTATCCATTGATAACCCGGTATCCTGCCCTGTCTTTGTCAGAAGTCCCAGCACATTGCCCGCCTGCGATGCGTCAACATTGAATTTATTTAAAATCGTGTCCACATTATCAATGGACGTATTGAGGTCTGTATCATTGATTTCAGAGAACTCTATAAACTGCTGTGACAGTTTTTCAAGTTCTTCCCCTGTGAGCTGGAAACGTGTATTTACTTCTCCGATTGCCGTACCTGCTGTTTCTGCATCAATCGGCAAACTTGTAAATATGTTTTCCATGCTGCCTTGCAGGTTTTCCAGTGCTTCGCCTGTTGCGCCTGTTTTGGTTATTACAATGTCATAGCCGTTATCTATGTTCATTGCTGCCGCATACGATGCAGCCCCCACTGCTGCCGCTCCTGCGGATACTGGGGCTAATGCTTTTGCTGCTGCTCCTGCTTTATTGCTCACAGTATCCAGTGCATTTGCTGTTGCATCAATCTTGCTTACTTTTTCTGCTGTATCGTCCGCAGCATCTGCCACGCCCTCAAGTTCTTTGTTGCTTTCCTGCGCCTGCTGCTCCAAATCTCCCAGTTTGATTTCCGTTGATGCAATTTCTCTTTGCAGTGCCCGGTACTGTTCCTCACTCACTTCTCCGTTTTCAAACTGTTCCTGTACCTGTTTTTCCGCTTCTTTCAGCGTATCCAGCTTTTCTTTTGTACTTCCTATAGCTTCTTTCAGAATCTTTTGTTTTTGCGCCAAAAGCTCTGTATTTGAGGGATCTAGTTTTAATAGCTTGTCTACTTCCCTCAATTCTTTCTGTAAAGAACTGCATGAGCTGTTTACCCCGGAAAGTGCTTTTGATAATTTGGTAGTATCGCCGCCAATTTCTATGGTAATACCTTTAATGTTTCCTGCTGCCATGCTACCGCTCTCCTTTCCGCATCTTTTCCCGCAGTTTCTTTCTATCCGGCTTTGTCTGTTCCATTCTCCAGCAATTATCTAAATACTCTCTGCCCTCTTTCGTCTGCATGAGCTTATGTATATTTGCCTCTCGCATAAAATATAAATACAAATCTATTGGCATTTCCTGCACATCAAATATTGTGATGTTCAGATAGTCAATTACCAGCTTTTCCCCTTTTGTATTTAATCTATAATGCACCTCGTCCCCGCTGCCGCCGCCCGGATAATACGGCATTTTTAATTTGGGTTATTCTTAATCGAATTGACAAAATCGCCATAATCGTTAATGTATGCCACGATTTCCTCAATGTCGTACTCTTCGCTTTCCAAATACTCTGCTGTAATCCGCTCCCCGTTTTTATTGTTAGATAAGATTTCAGCCATAAGTGACAACATTGTTTTATATACTTCTTTGCCGTCCACTTCCTCTTCGTCCAGATCACTGATTTCCTGCATCTTTTCAAATGTGCTTTTCTTTGGCATGTTTACAATTACTACTTTGCCGTCTTTCAGTGTCGTTGTATAAAAACTTCGTTTCATTTTTCCAAAATTAAAGCTTTTGTTCGCCATGCTTTACTCTCCTTTTTTAGCTGCGGGAAGTGCCCCGCAGCTTTTTCTTTACACTTCTGTAACGATATCCTCGTCAAAAATCAATAATGTGCCGTCTTTATCCAACGGGTGCGCCTTAAACTGCGGCTCGATTGTGCTTTCTGCATCTTTGGCAAATGTAAAGCTAAAGCCTGCCTCATTTCTTCCCACAATCGTTACTCTGATATTGCCGTCCTCACTATCTTCGTGTAAGAATCTAATGAGGTATTTTTTATTGTTCTGGTTTTTGATTCCACCGATTTTTACAGTTCTCTTTTTGGCTGTTTCGGTTACTCTCGCTGTTGCACACAATTTTTCAAGTGTCTTTGCGCACCATGTAAGCAACCCTGCCTTTAACGTCACATCTTCACTGGTTAAAACCGTTTTCTGTACAACGCCCAAATCGTCCTTTGCCGTATATGTTTCTGCGGTATACTCCAACGATGCACCACCCTTGATATGTGCAAGCTGGTTTGTGTCTGTTTCAATTGCTGTATCTTCCGGGATTTCCCCGGTAAAAACCATACAATACAGTTTTCCACTGCCTAAAATAATTCTTTCGCTGTCCATATCCTTATCCTTTCTTTCTCACTTTCTCGTAAATTGTAAATTCGTATGCGGTCTGTACCATGTCCTCACTTTCAATCGTATCTTGGTACTTTGTGTAATCCACATCAAATAATACTTTTTCTTCAATTTCTTTCTCTAAACTGCCGTCTGCTACTTTGTCTGTGTACAGTTCCAGTGCTGCATGTATCTCATGTAACAAAATTCTTTCATCACTTCCACGCCCTACTACCTGCGGTACGATATACACAAGATATGGCGGCACTGGTAACGGGTTCTCTTTCGTTTCTCGGAACGCATCTTTTGCAAGTGGTAGCCCCATTACTTTTGCCCTGTCAATTATTGTTTCTAATCTCACTGCTGCACCGCCTTTTCTATACGTTCCTGTAATTCTGTTATCATTTTTTCCTCTACAGGCTTAATATGTACGCTTGGTTTTACACGCCCGCCATTTCGGCTTGCGTGTCCATATTCCAGCAAATGTGTAATTTGATAATCCGTTTTGTTGAACACAGTATTTCTTTTGGTGCGGGTATCTGCATAGGTCTGTTTTTTTCTCCAACCTCTTCTATAACTTCCTGTCAGCTTTGGGCTGCTCTGTTTCAGTTCGTCCACGCCCTCTTGTGCCACATCATCAACTATCGTTTTTATTTCGTCCGCTACGTTCTGGTCGTACTCTATAAGCCCGGCTGCAATCTCTGTTGCAAGGTCTTTTATATCTACTTCTTTGCTCAACGTCTGCCCACCCGCTTTTCTGCATACAATTCTGTCTTTTCTTCGTTCTTCCGTTTGTATGTTCGGTATACCGTCAGTCTCTGCCCGTTGTACTCAATCTCTGTTTGATTGCTGTACTCAAAACTCCATACCAAAAACTTGTATTGCGGCTTTATGTCCTTTTGCCCTACTGCCTCAAACTCACTTTGCGTAATACTCTCAACGTCACAGAAAATAATAGTTTTCTCTACCTCGCTGTCATTGATCTGCTCACATAACGTAATTTCTTCCTGCATCTTATCCCTCTTTTGTGTTGTAATCTCCGGCAAGACACAGCGACATTTTCAACGCCTCATAACTCTGCCTGTATCTATCTGCTGCATTTTGGTAATTAAACTCTGCTTTCACAAACAACGTAACGGCTCTGATAATAAGCGCATCATTTTCATTGATATTTACCACGCCTGCAAGCTGTAAATCCAACTTGCAGGCTGCAATGCTGTTGTTTATGTCCTGTTCAATCACTGCGGATTTGCTTAAAATCCTCATGCTGCTTTTTATGGTATCTGTTAATATTGTTTCCATAAAACCGCCTCTACTTTGTGATTTTCGCCACTCCTGCTGCCACTAAAACCTCTGCACGTTCTGCTGTTACAACAAATTCTTTGCCCGGTCTAAATGTCTGCTGCGCCTGTTTATCTTTGTAGGTTTCAATAACCGTTACTCTCACACCGTCTTTTTCTGTGTCCGTTTCGGACACTTCCGGCGTTGGCGTTTCCTGTTCTGCTTCTCCCGGTACTTCCGGCTGCTGCGGCTCTCCCTGCTGCGTTTCTCCCTCTTCCGGATCTTCTGCATCTACTGCCGCAATTCTCTTTGCAAGCTCTTCTTTCGTTCCGCTGTCACTCAACCCCAGCTCATTTGCAAGTTTCTGTAAATCTTCCTTTTTCCGCTTTTCAAGCTCTTTTACATCAAAATGTGCCATATTGTGCCTCTCTTTCCTTATACCGACCTAACGCCCTTTTTCACTAAGATAATGCCGTTTGCATCGGCTACCTTGCCGTCCACAACCATTAAGCACTTGTTTTTGATTTTGTTGTTATCGTGGTCTGTCCACTTCACTACCTGCATTTCCATGTTGGTATTGATAACGTAATCAGAGAAACTCATAAATACCGCAATTACATCGCCCTCGTTTGCATCGTCCCAGCTCGGTAATACATCGTCCTCTACGGTTTCCACGTTCTTGCCCATGAAACGGTATGTTTCCTCTCCGTTCACTCCATAATTTGTACGTCCAATCGGCTGCCCGTTCTTATCTTCCATTCCGTCAATGCCTGTATCAAACGTGGACTGATTCATAACAAAACTGCCGTTTCTGTACGCCTTTTTCATTTTTCCTTTTACTTTGTGCCAGCCGTTCCAGCTCTCATACTCTTCCTGTGTCAGCGTAACAACCGTTGTTACCCTGCTGTCCTTTGTGACACCCAGCGGCTGCCCCTCTCCTGTACCATTGAAAATTGCAATCTCAATAGCCTTTACCATTGCCTCTGTTGCCATAGGTACAAACAGATCAGTAAACATTTTCAGAGTAACAACATTGGCTAAAATGCTCTGTGAAATTTTGCACTCTAAGCCGTAATAGTTGAATGTTACAGAAGTTTTTGCAGATGCTTTCTGGTCATCGCTGCTCTTTTCCTCTGCAATCCAGTGTGCCGTAGGTTTTAAATCTGCAATCGGAATGGATACACCGCCCTGTACGTTAATCTTGCGTACTTTTGCGTAAATGCTGCCGTAGCTTTCCAGCTTTGTAATAATCTCATTCATAATAGAGGTTGGAATTACTGCGCCGCTGTCTGCTGTCGTAGTATTTTCTGCCGCTCTATACTCCTGCGGAATAACCACGCCCCTGCACACATAATTCATAAATGCTTTTCTGTATGCTACAGTGTCGTACTTATCCTCTGGCTCTGTTGCTGCTGCACCCGTTCCGCCTGCTCCTGCAAAGTTTCTGAATGTCGTAGGTTCTGTGCCTGCTCCGCCTGTAGGCTCTCCCGCAGCAATTCTTGCAAGTAAATTTTTGCGTTTTTCTGCTGCCGCTTGCAAAGAGGTTCTTTCTTCCTGTAATGCTGTTACCTCTGCTTCAAGTGCTGTCATTTCTTCGTCTGTAAGCTCTGCCGCTCTGGTGTTCAGCTCTTCTCTGATTTCTGCTAATCTTGCCTCAATTTCTTTTAATCTCATGCTCTGTTTTTCTCCTTTTCATTTTCGCTTTTATAAGCTCGCCTTAATCTTTAGTATCATAGCCCGCCTTTTAAGCAACTCCTGCTTTTCCTGCTCATAACTCCTATTTGCAAAATTACGGGCACTTATTTCAGTATCGTTATTTGCCGGAATACTTACGGCTGATACATCATAAACTTTTTTGATTTTTAGAATCGTTCTTGTGTGTGTTTCCCTGTCGTAGCTTTCCTCTGCTACGGTAAACGCCCATGACATTTTTGTTATCATGCCTGCGTCAATGTCCTGATACAATCCCCTTGCCAAATCTGTTTTACTTAAATCTGCTGCCACAAATAAGCCTTTCGCATCTGGCTCTAAAATCAATGTTTTGTTGGACTGTCTGGCAAATACCCTGCCTGTATGGTCGTACTGCATTATAACGTCACTCATATCTGCATTATCCAGTGCGTGTGCGTCAATTCTTTCGTAAATCTTTGTACCGTCCTCAAATTCATATAAAAGATACGGTACGTTAAATGTAGTGGCGTATCCCTCTACATAACATTCTGTATTTATGCGCTTATCGCTCGCAACTTGGGCAGTGAGTGGTGTTACCAGCGTTCTGTATTCCCGTTCTTTTTTAACTGGCATTATTAACACCCTCTTTCTCTGTTTGTCCGTCTTGTGTTTCTCCCGTTTCTGGTTGTGGGTTCTGTTCCCCTGCCTGCGGGACTTGCTGTATAACTACTTGTGGCTCATTGCCCTTTTGCAGTTCGCTTACCTCTGTATACTCTTTACGGATATAATATTTTTCTCCGTCCTCAACATGCGCCATATTCCATATATCCATTACGCCATTTCTGTTTAGTAATGCCCTGTCAAATAGCTGCGTGCTTACGCTCAACTTTGTAGCATTGCTGGCATATTGCAAACGGTTTGCAGAAAAGAAAATAGCATTTCCACACGCCCGCTCTCTTTCTGTAAAGCTCATGTTTGTCATCACTAAAGATAATTGAATTGCAAAAGGCTCTATTTTCCCCTCGTAATAGGCGTTCCATGTATTCTCGTCAAATTTGTTCTGCAAAATATCCATGTTCGTACCAAAATGTGTACAAACATTTTCCTGTATGTGCTGCATCTGCAATGCGTTAGGTGTATACGGTTTACTCTCTACCTGCTTCAAATCGGAAAATTTATTATCATAAATAATCATTCCGCTGTCATTGTCTGCGCTTAAATTGTCCTCTGTAAAACGCTTGCGCTCTTTCTTTATATCCTCTGGTTTCAGCATGTTTGCAACTTTTGCTAAAAATCGGATATTTGCAGAGTTTTTTACTGCGTTTATGATTCCCTCGTTTTGCGTATGTATCAACTGCATTGTGGGTGCAAGCGTGCTGTTATCCTCTCCAAACAGATCGTCTTTATATTCAAAATCTGTCATAATCCCCACACGCTCAAACTCAATAGCCCCATAGCTGCCATTTGCAAACAGGTACCGCAAATATAACTGCCCCTCGCACTCTATTACCTCGCAGCGTTCGGCACGCAATGGATACCAGCCGCATAAGCGCCCGTATTCGTCCTCTATCGGAATAATGAACGCTGTATGCTCTACAGCCACATACGTTGCCAGACGCTTAATAAATTTTGTTGTGTCCATAAAATAATTTGGCTTATGCTGTAATGTCTTTTCCAATGTTTTAAGGGCACTGCCCTCAATCTCCGGCTTTAATTTGCTGCAATGAGTGGCAAAATTGTTTACCGCTGTCCTTGTCAAATCCATTTCATATACACCGCCGCTAAAGCTGGTAAATGTCGGACTGTAGCCGTTCAGCATTTTAAAATAATTTCCTATGGCTTTTAATTCTTTGCCATGAAAAAGATAATCTAAAAATCTCATGCCGTTTACTCTCCTTTCTATGCGGCGTTTTTCAGTAATTCCCCTACCTCTTCGTGGTATTTCTGTCTTACCGTCATTGCATCTATGACAGATACAAAACCATCTATATGCGCCCGCTGTTCTATCTTTATCGGGCGGAACTTCCTTGTTTCCATGTTGTGCTTTAATGCCACGTTTAAGAAATGCGACTGTAGCAATTTATTGTTTACAATTTTAAAATCGCCGTCTTTAACAATTCCCTCAAACTCCCGTATTACAGGTGTGAGGTTTTCGCCTTGGTAAACATCATCTGTGTGGAATCCGTAATTTTTCAAATCGTCCACAAGGTACTGTGCGCTGTACCTGTCATATCCGATTTTCAAAACCCTTATGCCGTATGTTTCCAGCAACCATACATACCAGCTAAATACGTCTTTGTAATTAACGTAATTGTCCCCGGATAAAGTAATAATGCCTTTCTTAACAAAAATGTCATACGGTACTCCATCTGCTGCCTGCAAGGTTTCAAGCCTGTTTTTCGGCATAAAGAATTGTGTAAATGCGTATAATACGCCCTCTTTCTCTATAACCACGCTTGCGGCTGTCAAGTCTGTTGTTTGGCTCAAATCTATACCGCCCACTGCATAGCACTCTCTAAAATCTTCCAGTGTTTTTAATACTTCTGCTTTTTCCACTGTCTGATATTCCAGCCATGCAATAGAGCTGTTCTGTTTGATATTGCAGTACTTGGTAAGGAACTCTGCTTTTTTACTTAAACTGCCCTCTGCTACTGCAATTTCATCAATAAAGAAACTCTCTTTTACTGATACACCCATATTTGGGTTTGCTTTTTTCAGTTCTTCTATATCGTTCCATTTTTCCACATCATCAATCATGTACAAAAATGGTAATAGTCTGCGTTCTTTGCTGTTTCCCTTTAAGAAACTTGTGCTACGCTTCATTAACTCATCATAGATACTATCGTTGATATATCCGGCTGTACTTATGCTTAAAATCATCGGCTGTTTACGTGCTCCTAAAGCAGATTTCATAACCTCATACTGCTTTAATCCAGCGTCCCCGCTCCATGCCGCCATTTCATCACATACAACAAGCTGCGGGTTGAAACCGTCCGACTTTTTAGCATTAAATGCAATCGGTTTGATAACTGTATTGCTCTCTGCAATATAGATATCGCTACGCCGTTTTTTCGCCAGCTCTTCCAACTCTTCCTCTGCCTGTACCATTTGATAGAATCCGTCATATACAAGGGCTGCTTGGTCTAATTTGGGCGCTAAACAGTATATTTCCTGTCCATACTCCGGCTCTAAATAAGCCATGTATGCGATTAGCGCAGATGCAAACAAACTTTTGCCGTTTTTTCGTCCGATAACAATAAAAATTTCACGAAAAACACGTATTTTTTCTGCATCTTGTATGCCAAAAATGGTGGAAACTATAGCTTTTTGCCATAATTCCAGCGTGATTAAATCATTACGTCCCTTGCTATGGTGGCAAAATGTTTCTATGAATTTTATAGCTTTATTGGCTGCCTTGGCATTAAAAAAATACTCCTGCGTTTGTAGCCCGTTTATGATGATTTCAAATATTTTTTTAATCCATTTTCCTACGATGATCTCGCCGCTGCTTATCTTTGCGTAGTACTCATAGATATAATTTTTATATGGCATTTGCCCTATTCTTCTCTAAGGGCTGCCAGCTTGCTTTGCTTACGTTTTGCCGCAGGTACAAGCTCTGTTAATTGCTTGATGATAGCCGCATAATTCTTTGATAATGCTATGTATGTTTCTGCTTCCGGGCTTTTCTTCGTCCCGTACTGGTTCTCTCCGTTTTTGTACTCACTTGTCCAGCCCGTTTCCTCTATCACGTTCTGCAATTCATCAAGTTCTATCGACATAAAAGCAGCCTTTTCTATCAGCGGCGTTACCAACTTCTTTTTATTTTCGTCTAAGTCCTTGAAAATCCCTTTTAATCTTGTCTTTTCACTCTTTATCTTGGCTTCTTTACTCTTTTCCTTTCGTGCTGCCATTTCTTTTACCCCTTTCGATACACCCCACCCCCTCTACACCACGCATGTGCGACCTTGCAGAGTAAAATTAGGGTTACCCCTCGGTCTATCGTGAGCGAAAAATATTTTTCTGAATGGGGGGGATTAGTTCGCCGTCAGCCGTAAACGCATATCGTTTTGCACGCACGTTTTTTGCATGATGCTCTTTGTTGTGGCAGTCCTGACACAATGCCTCTAAGTTGTCCCAGCATAACGTAATGCTCTGCTCGTGTATGTTCTTTGGTGTCAGCCAAATCTTGTGGTGTACAATCTTTGCTGGCTCTCCGCATCGTTCACACAAGTAATGCTGCGCCACCATGTATGCGTCCCTTGTCTGCGCCCACTCTTTAGATTTATAAAACCATTCTGCCCACTCTTTCATGTTGCCTCTTTCTTTACCCAACGCCCTAGGTTTCATGCGTTGGGCAGGAGGTAAAAGTATGATGAAAAACAAAAAGGGCGCAACGAAAAAACATTTAAGTTCTTTCGTGCGTCCTTAACAGTTGTATTATACCGCCCGCACCGTTTCCCTGTCCACCGCAGGATTTGTGCAAATATACCGCAAAATTTGTGCAGCTATTCCGCACTGCTTTACTCAATCCCATAAACCATAACTGCCAGCTCTTTTACCGCTGCCGTAATCCAGCGTCTTGGTGTATCTTTCCCGGTATTCAATTCTTTCTCTATCTGCTCGTATGTATAGCCCTGCATGTAATACATGCGCAACGCTGTATACTCTTCCTCTCTCTCTGCCTGCTGCCTGCGCCGCTGTATCTCTTCTAGTGCTGCCGTAATATGCTGTACTGCTGCCTCTGTCCGCTGTCTGCTCTCTTCGTCTGTTGTGTGTTGTATAAAAAACTGTGCATCTCTGTACTGCTTCAACATTGTCACTGTTCTGTTGTACTGCTGCCTCTGTATCTCTTTGTTATTCCCCATGTATTGCCCCTGCCTTATCGTCTTTATACTGATCTGCCACAGCATTAAATGCCTGCGCCTGTCTGCTAAATGCCTGTGCCAATGCATTGCACATATTCCCTGCTGCGGTAAATACTGCCTCTGTAAATGTTGCCATTGCCTGTGTTATCTGTTCCACCGATATACCAGCACAAGGCAAGGACTGCTGTGCCCTTGCCTTTCTTCTCTTTCGCTTATCCATGTATGCAGGTGGATTATAGCCGTATTGCTTTTTATAATTCTTTTTCCACTGTCTGTGATTCATACCATCGCCTCTTTTCTTCCCTGCTCCAAAATACCTTTCTTGTCTGTATTCCTGCCTCATTCAATTTTTGATATATTTCTCTTAACTGTTGTCTTTCGCAATCTTCCCTTGCAGTTCTTGGTGGACTTGAATAGTCTAACGGTGTCGTTTCGCTAAAAAGCAATACCCGCAAACATTGAGCTGTGGTTGCTCCCATTTGTCTGTATGTTCCCATTGTCATATATGTTTTTTGCCATATCCACAGTTCTATCCCCAACGCCTCATTTATTTTGCTAAATAATTCATCAAGTGTCGGTTGCCCTATTTCGCTATGCTGCCATTCGTATTCTTGTTTTATTTTATCCTCTATCACGCCTCTACTCCTTTGGTGTCCGTTTCGGACACAATGCCCATTACCTTAATCGCCATGACGCAGTACCCCTCTGCAAGTCCTGCGTATTCCTGTAACATATACGTTACCTCTGCCTTTATGATTCTCCCTGTTTCCTCTCCGTTCGTGTACTCTGCCAGCTCTAAAATATCGCCCTGTTTATAGTCCCTGTCATTCTTTTGCAGCTCAAACGGCTTTTTCCCGCTTGCCACATCTCCAAAAAACATTTTAGCTAATCTTATTCTGTGTACCTTTGGCTGCTTTGCTGTGTCACTTGGCAGATGCTCCATTTTTTCATTGTCTGCCTGCTGCCGCAACTTCGCTTTTGTTTCCCGGTCTATTCTGTCCTGCTCTTCGCTATACCGCTGTTCGTCTGTTTTTTCTGCCTCTGCCTTATTCTTGTATTTATCGCACTTCTGGCATGTTCCCGTTTTTACGTTGCAGTCCGAATAATACAGGCATGAATAGCACAACGATGTAATGCTCTCCGGGTGTGCTATTTCGTAATCGTCCCCCGGTCTTGGTTCTTCCGGCTTATCTGCTTTTTCTGTTGCTTTCTTTTCCGCAACTTTCTGTGCAATTTCATTTGCCCGTATCTCTTTCCCGGCTGCTGCCTGCTCCGCAATTTCCTTTTGCTCTGCCTCTGACAACTTCGCAGCCTCATACGCTGCCGTTACTCCAATACTACCGCTTTTTAACTGCTCTTTGATTTCCGGCGTTGCATTGTTGTTGATACTTTCCATACGTGCTACGTTTGTGCTGCTTTCGTTCAGCATTGAGGCTATCAGATCACGCATTTTCCCTTTAATCTCTAATCCGTCCTCTTTCTTTGCCCGGATAAGTGCCGCCTTGGTTCTCTCTACCAATCTCGTTTTTTCGTATGCCGTCAGCTCCTGCGTGTATCCATTGCCAGCCAGCAATGATAACTCATACATAGCCTCGCTCATATCCTTTGAGCGGAAAAGCACTTTTTCATACTCTTTATGCCCCCGCTCCAAATTCAGCTTGTTTGCTTCGTTACGTCTGTGCCCGTCAATTATGCGGTATTCTCCGTTTACCCTTGCCAAAACCGTTGGCTGCTCCTGCCCTACGTGTAAAAAGCTGTCTGCCAGTTCTTCTATGCCCTCTAATTTCTGGTGCGTGTTCTCTTCGGCTGCCTTTACCTCATACGGGCTTAAATAGATTTCTTTGTATCCCTGCGCCTGCTGCCCGGCTGCCTTTGTCTTTGCGTTCAGAATATCGTTAATGCCAAACTTTGCCATATCTTTTTACCTCGCTTTTCCTGTGTATGCCGTTACAAATTTCTTGTATCCCTGTGCTGCTGCACAACATGGGCTGTACTCATAAATGGGCTTTCGCAAAAATGTGTTTTCTGCTACTTTCTTGGAATATCTGATAATGCCCAAAATATTAAAATCTGTGTTCTGTTCCAGCCACTCTACGCCTGCTGCCTCTCCGTCTGTGTTTTGGTATGACGTAATCAATACGCCAGCCAACTTTAATGCCGGATTAAATGCTTTTGCGTCCTCTATCTGCTCTGTCACGATATCCAGCCCCTCTAATGCGTCCTCGTCCACCTTTACAGGTACTATTACCTCGTCCGTAATCGCCAGCGCATTTACAACATTCAGCCCGATATCTGGCGGGTTATCAATGATGCAGTAATCGTATTTGCCGTATACGGTGCAATCTCCGTAATACTGTACTTTGGCATATACCAGTGTTTTGTATCTTTCAATCTGGTTTTCGCTGTCCTCTTTGGTTAAATTCCATGTAGCCCCAAACAATGACATATTCGCTGTTACAATGTCGATGCCCTCATAGTCTGTATGCTGTATCAGTTCGTCTATGTTGCACCAGTCCCCAGCCAGTAACTTTGTAACTGGTGCTATGTTCTCTGCATCGTATCTGCTGTACGCTTTGCTTAAATTGCCCTGTTTATCGTTATCAATTAGCAATACTCTGTAACCTCTCCTGTAAAGCTCATATGCTACGTTTGCTGCCGTAAATGTTTTTGCCACGCCGCCTTTTAAATTTAAAACGCTAATCACTCTCATACTTTTACCTCTTTCGTGCTTATTTTCCCATTTCCTGTAATACTGCTGCCGCTTTGTCGTTGTCGGCTTTTAATAAATATTCTTCAATCACTTTTGCCGCCTCACGCCACCCGTAACAGATCACTGCATAATACCCTTGGTCGTTCAAAAATACTTGCCACTTTTCTTGGTTCTTTGTAGCCTTGTTTTTGCCTGCTTTCAGTTCGATGTACAACCCGTGATATCCGTTTCTTGCCACTGGTAAACAGATATCCGGCACACCAGCTTTTACGCCCTGTCTTTTCAGTGCTACCGCTGTCCGTTTATCTCGCTTTCCCCCGTTTGGGATATGGTGCATATATTCAAGTTCCGGCATACAGTCCATGTGGTACGCTGCCCACTCAAATAATGCCTCTTGATGTCCGCTTTCATCGTCAAGCCTAAAATTTCTCATTCTTTCGCTCCTTTCCTCGTTTTACTTCTGAACGGCATAAATCGTAATACTCACACCGCAGGCAACAATGCTTGCAATCTTCCCCCGGTTGGAATAACCAGTAAATAATTTTGTCAATCATGTTTTTCTGCCCTCTCTATCCGCTCATTGTTTCTTTTGGCAGCGGCTGCAAGTGCCATAAACACCATGCCCACAACCACGCCTGCCATAAATATTGCAATCGCAGCTATCACAATCAAACTATCAACCCCTTTCATTCCAATTTTACCAGCGTGTACCTCATGTACCCGTATCCGTAGTATTCCGGGCTATGTACGCCTTTGCTCACGCTGTCTTTGTCCACGTAGTAACCTTTTATCGCTGTTGGTTCTGATTTGAACCATGCACGATCTGAAATTATTCTTATTTCCGGCTCTGGTCTTACAAGGTTTTTGCTGCAATTCCAACGCTTGCCCTGTAATGCCCCGTCTGCCTCTGTCCTGTGCGTATCTGTGTACTTGATAAAATAGCTTGCCAGCTTTGCGTAATTTCCAGAATCGTCTAACGGAAATACCTTTACCCTATTGTGTCCCTCATACGCTTTGTACCAGCATCGTTGTAAAATCTCTGTATCAATCTTGTTGATAACTAAATGGTGGTGGCGTGCCCCTCTTTTACCAATCTCCATAACATGCACATATTTAAGCTCTATGCCTGCCTTTTTGCACTCTTTGCGTAACTCCCGTAAAAAAATATCCATGTCCTTACGCATCTGCTCCCTGCTTCTATCCGGCTGTCCCTTTTTTCGTATGTAGTCCAGTTCTAAGTGATAATCCCCATATCCAAAATTAGCATTTAACAGTAATCGTAATTTTCTCTCTGCTGCTCTGGTATTAACCTTTTTCTGCTCTTCCTTGGTTGGCTTTACTTTATCCCCTCTCTTTATGCCCGGCTTTTTGTATCTGCTGGTAAAGTAACGCTCTACCTCTATCGTCTTTCCTGCTCTTGTAACTCTCTCTACATACGGCATATGTTTTTACCTCTCTTTTGTCGGATAGTTAATACTTTTATCAAGTGGTAAAGGCAGGCTCTGCGCCTGCAATTTCCTTGACTTTTCGCCATACGCCATTTATACTTTTGTTAGACAAATTGTTAAGGCTTATAGCTTTGCCCCTATGGTATTCCAGTACCGTAGGGGCTTTCTCTTTTCATTGTTTCTTTTCCTCTCTGTATGAGGTGTAAATAAGGCGTGAGTGCATATATATTGGTTTGCTCCCGCCTTTCTTGAAATGGTCTGTACATTCCCAATTTCCCAACCTTTTTAATAATCCACGTTTCCTTGTGCTGAAATGGTTATACGGGTATGATGTCAGCCATACATAAACTGCGCCTGCGGTCTGCTTCTCTGCATTCCACTCTTTTACACCTATCTGTTCCCGGTCTACCTGCACAAAATCAATGCCAGCGGCTTTTAATTGCCTTTCGGCTCTCTTAAAAAACCGCTCTTTATCCTTTTCCGTCCATGCAAATTTCATTCTGTGCCTTTCCCGCAACTATTCTTACATCTTGCCATTTCCTGCCCAGCAAGCATACTTACCAACTCCATAAGTTCATCTGCACCCTTTTCGTCAATAAACTCACATCTAATACAACATGCGTTATATCCACAGATAGCGTCAAATACAGATTGTACCTCTTGACATGTACCGCAATCTTTCAATGTTTCAATCAACCCCACTAGCCCGGTAACTGCCTTTATGCCTAGCTCCCCGCCTTTTCCATGTATCGGTATTGATATTTCCTGTGCCTTTGCTGTGCGTTCTCTGTTTAAAATGATTCTGCTTTTCATTGTGTCTAATTCCTTTCTACTGTTTCCGGCTGCCACCATACCTGCATCTTTTCTACTGATACCTCGAAAGTGGTTCTTTTCTCTTCTGATTCTGTGTTATTATCGCCGTAATACTTTTTCACATACTCCCGGCTCTGTAATCTGCCAGTGATTTTTACAATCGTGCCTCTTTTGTACTTTGCAATCTCGCTGGCGTTCTCCTGCCAGAAAATACATGGGATATGCACGTTTCCACCCTGTATGCAGTTTTCCACTTTCAGCATTACATCTGCTATATGTTTTCCCCTTGGTGTTTCTCTTACTTCCGGGTTATTCACAATTTCCGCTGTTAATTGCACGCCGTTCTGATATTCCGGGAACCCTACTGTTACAACGTGATCTGCAAGGATAAAAACAGCCGTATGCCCGCTTTCTGCGTTCATGGCTTTCTGCAAAATGCCCGTTGCCATAATATCTCTGCCAACCACCATATTTCTTGCTATTGTTTCTGCGTCTATGTTTTCATTTTCCTTTATTTTTGCAGCTACAATTACCGTATCCTCTGCCCCGCTTTTTCTCGGTACACATACCCGCAGCACTACATAGCGGTTTTCTGTGTCGTATCCGCATACCCCGCTTGTTACCTCTGCCTGCTTTACCGTTCCCATAATTCCGGCAAAATTTTCATTGTTCATTTTTGTATGTTCTCCTTTCCGGGTGCGGGGGAAAAATCCCCCGTTCCCCCTTTACTGCTCCGCAGCCGCAGGCATTTCACAAGAAAGACCGGGCGCACTGCGCCAGTCCGCAGCGCCAGCGGGGTTGCCCAAGCCCACGTAAGCCCCGCAATTCAGCCCGGCGTTGCCGTAGCCGCCCACAAGAGGCACAGCCACAATTTCTGTATCTACCGCCCCGTAATCTGCTGCATACTTGTGGCTATCTCCAGCAAATGAAATCGGCAAACGCCCATATGGTGTCATTACGGTTTTATCTACATATCCATAACGCCAATCATTCCACATATAGCGGTATACGTCTGTATATCCCTCTCCTGTAAAGTTTGGCTCTCCATACGGCAATACTTTTACAATTCCGTCTGCACAGATCAGCTTTGTTAAACGCTCCCATTTATCGCCCCATAATGCCTCTGTATGGAATACCTTAACCTGTGTTCTGAAATCAGACGCACCGTAAAACTGCCCTTTGTCGTTTAATGTGCCTGTATCCGCTGGCTGCCCGGTTCTGCTGTTTCCTGTTCCGTAGGCTGTCTGCAAATCGTCTGTTTTTGCCATAATCTTTAACAGGCAAATAATGTAGTTCCATTCCCACCATGAACTCATGCCCCATTTATCGCCGTTTGCCTTGCAAGCCTCGTTTTCCTGCTCCGCTGTCATATCTCCGATAGTCTGGCAACCACTAAGGCTGCGGGCTACGTTTTCAACCAGTGACGGCGTATAAATATGTCTGTAAAATCCGGCATTTAATGTGCCGTCTTTGCCTGTTCTGTGGTATGCGTTGTATGCAGCATCGTATTTTACGTTGCTCCAAATGATATATTCGTCTGTAGCTGTTTCGTACTGACACAGCCAACCGCCTTTAAAAGCGGACATTGCATTACCTGCATAATAAATATCTGTAATATCGCTCTTTGCCCCGTCCTCTTTCAGTTCGTAATTGTCCGGGTTTAATCTGTAGTCCTCTGTGCCGTCAAACTTAACCATGCAAGGGTAGTTATTCTTTACAAATTCCACATTGCCCCAGCTACCATAGTTAAATGTACCCTCTACAAAATCCATTACCGCAGGTATCATGCCTGCGGCATCGTACAGGTATGTTACCCGCTTGTTGCTGTCCTCTTCATTTTTGTTAATCTTAATTCCAAACCGTACAGCTCTTTCTACTGCTGCCATTGCTTCACTCATACTTTTTTACCTCGTTTTCTCATATAAAAAATGTGTAATACAGTGTCATTGTCAAATCACTAAATTTATACTGTGGGTGTTCTCCCGGCTCTAATGGTTTCATTAACCCCAGCTTTTGCCAGTCCTTATGCCGGATATCCGGCACTACCGCAAAATCCTTTACCTCTGCCCGCCATATCTCTTTACTGATCTGGCTTTTATCTTCCCGCAATATTCCCAGCCAGCCTATGTATACGTCTGCCTCACTGGTTTCGTACCTGCTGCCCTTGCCCTTAACAATGCGTATTCTTGTTATGTTGTGTATTGGCTCTATGAATTGCTCTAATGTCATTCCTTTATTTTTCCGGCATTTCGTATATTCTCGGTATTTCCGCTGCAAATGGTGGAAATGCTGGCGCACCCTTTAAAAATCCGGGGCTACCCGCTGAATATAAATAAGAAACGCTCACTTTCTGTATTTCGTCTATAATCTCTAAACACCGCTCTTTTGTTTCGTATGTTCCTATTTCTTCTAATACTCCGTCAGAAATAAAAATTCTGTGTGTTTCTTTTGGCTCTTGCCCCTTTTTGGCTCTTTTTGTTACACTTCCATACTCCACACATGCATAATTTCCACCCAGCCTATACAGCTTTTCTCTGTCTTGACTTCTTATGTACATGTTGCTCACGTTTTTCCTCTCTTTCTTTTACTTCCCGATAATAAGCGTCCATTATCCACATTTCCTTGCTAAAGGTAAATGATAATGCTATCGGCATGAAAAATGCTGAAATCGTGATAATATCCAAATCCAAAAGAGGTGCAAACGGTGTTGCAATTACCAACACCGCAAATGTCGCAATCCCGCATAATTTCTGCTTAATGAAATATCTTTTTCTTCTGCGTCTTTCATGTTCCCGTTGCTGTAATTGTTTTTTTGCATAATTCATGCCGTTATAAAAATCTTTTGTGCGTTCCATACTTTCCTCTCTTCCCGGCGGTGCTCTTATTCTCATATTGCCCACGCTCCTGTAGTGGCTTCGTATGCTGTGTTGCCCCTTTTCACATTAAAAAGTTGCCTAAAACCTGTTGACCGTCCACACGCTCTCTAGCTGGTGTGCCCACTGCTCCAAATTCACAGCACCCAGCGTGTAGTTGTTCGCCTGCTGCCACGCTGTCGCAGGTTGCCACGTTCCTGCTTTCAATGCGCCGTATGGGACTTGAACCCATGACTTACCGCTTATGAGGCGGTTGCTCTAACCAACTGAACTAACGGCACTGGTGCGGCTCATTGCCGCCTGTTTTCTGTTTCTCCCAGTAAGATTTTTCTAAACATGCTTTCAAATATTGTTACTGGTATACTGTTTCCTGCCTGCTTATAAAGTGGCATCGTATAGCGTCCTTTTCTTTTATGGACTGCTGCCGCTGCGTAAAAATCGCTGTCGTTATACCCCTGTAATCTCCAACACTCCAACTCTGTTAAATATCTATATCTACCGTTTCCCATATCAATAACCTGTGCTGGTGTTCTGTCCTGCCTTGTTGTTATTGTGTATGCAAAATCTTTTATAACCGTTGCTCTCTTAATGCCTTTGTTTCCGATCACTTTTAGTACACTTGGTTGCGTTACGTCATATTCTTTAGGTGTGTCCTTTAATAAGAAATCATCAATATTTTTCATTGGCGTTCTTATCAAATCATCAAACTCAAATCTATCTGTGCCCAAAATTGACACTGTAAAAACTCTTTCTCTCGCTTGTGGTAATCCAAATTCTCTAGCATCAAGAACTGCATAATTGCTTGTATACCCTAACCTGCTCATTTCCTTTATGTATCTGTCATGGTTCGCCCTCATGTGTTTGCTTCTTACGTTTTTGACGTTTTCCCATATTACATATTTTGGTTTCCATTCTCCCATTTGCTCTATAATATGAATAGTTTCCCACATAAGACTGCTGCGTGTTTCACTACCCTTGTCTGCTCCCTTTTGGTGTCCTGCTATGCTAAAGTCTTGGCAAGGGCTACCATGAATTAAAATATCTGGTTTTAAATTCCAACCTACTACGCTCTGTGTTTTATATTCCAATTCATTTGCAAACATTGCATTATATGAGCGCACTGCCTTTTCATCTATTTCCACATAATCAATAGCTTTTACGGGAATGCCTATATTTCTTAATGCGCATCTTGGGCTACCTATTCCACCAAATAACTCTAAAATTTGTACCACTTTTTTTCCTCTTCTTTCGTAATCGTGTTTATAATGTTTCCTGTGCTTTTTCTGCGCTGTATGTATCCGGCGTTGCTCCGCAGCGGGCGTACTCCTTATAAATCGTATCCCGGTGTACTCCTAAAGTAGTTGCAATATCTACTACCCTGCTGCCCGCCCGGCTCATTTTCTCTATTACCTGTCTATCTTCATAGCGCAATCTTTTGTATTTTCTTGCCACCGTTCCCGCTCCTTTCTCTTGAAATAAAATAAGCGCACAAGAGCTTTTTACACTCTTGCACGCTTTCTTTTTCTCGCCGTAAATAAAAAAGAAATCCGGCAAGAGATTTTTAATTATCTCTTGTCGAATTTCATTCTAAAACTTATCGAAGTAAAAACCGTATTTCTGTGTAATTTCACAATTCGCGAAAAACTGCCAAAATATCAGAAGAAGAAAAACCTTTCCGCATAAAAAAGCCATATAACCGCTGCTTCTCTTTTTCCTCCAAAGGGCCTTCCCCTCTTCGTTTTTTCTCCAGCATCTGCCGGATGACACTCCTGGAATCTGTCTTTTCCTCTGCTTCTTCAAAGGCCTGCTGTATAATTTCTGAGGATACGCCTTTTTGTACAAGTTCCATGCGGATTCTCGCCATACCTTTTCGGCTCTTTTGATTTTCTATATACATGGCTGCATAGCGGGCATCGTCAATATAGTGGAAGGATTCCACATAATCCAGAGCCGCTTCCACGGCTTGGACGGGATAACCGCTCTGCTCCAGTTTTCTTCTTAAATCTGCTTTTGTCCGGTCCATTTTCTGAAGAAGGTGCATGGCTCGAAGCTTTGCCCTCTTTGTGAGCACCTCCTCCACCAATTCCCGGTATACTTCCGGAGAAAGTTCCCGCTCCTCTTCGATTCCATAGCGGGACAACTCACCCCTGTATAAAACAAAGGTCTCCTGCCCGTCAAGTTCCACCTGAAACTTCTGTTTTGTTACAGCTTTTATCTCTGTAACCGTCATGGAAGTTCCCCTCCTTAATCTTCTTTATTACGCTCTGCAGGCTGAAGACCCTCTACGGATTTCTCCGTATTTGTACTGTCTGCATTCTGCGCCTCCGCGCCTTCTTCTTTCGGAATCAGACTATAGAATTCTCTCACTTTCTTTTCGATTTCTTCGGAAATTTCCGGATTTTCTTTTAAATATTTCTTGGCATTTTCACGTCCCTGTCCAATTTTTCCGTCATTATAAGCATACCATGCACCACTTTTATTCACTACGCCGATATTAGCCGCCAAATCCAAAATATCCCCTTCTCTGGAAATTCCTTCTCCAAACATAATGTCAAATTCGGCTTCCTTAAACGGAGGCGCAATCTTGTTTTTTACGACTTTGATTCTGGTTCGGTTTCCTACCATTTCTCCGCCCTGTTTCAGTGTCTCAATTCTGCGCACATCCATACGGATAGAAGAATAGAATTTCAGTGCACGTCCACCCGTAGTAACTTCCGGATTTCCAAACATAACACCCACTTTTTCACGAAGCTGGTTAATGAAAATAACAATACAGTTGGATTTGCTGATATGAGCTGTCAGCTTTCTCAAAGCCTGTGACATAAGACGTGCCTGAAGCCCCACATGGGAATCTCCCATATCGCCTTCAATCTCTGCCTTTGGCACAAGTGCGGCTACAGAGTCCACAATGATAATGTCCACAGCGCCGGAACGCACCATGGTTTCTGTAATTTCCAGAGCCTGCTCGCCATTGTCCGGCTGGGAAATGTATAAATTGTCGATATCTACTCCGATATTTTTTGCATAAGCAGGATCCAGAGCATGCTCCGCATCAATAAATCCTGCAATTCCTCCTCTTTTCTGTACCTCTGCTACCATATGAAGAGCTACGGTTGTCTTACCACTGGACTCCGGTCCGTAAACCTCTACAATTCTTCCCTTTGGAATCCCGCCCAGACCAAGGGCAATATCCAGACTCAGCGCACCTGTAGGAACGGTTTCCACATTCATATTGGCTGTGGAATCTCCCAGTTTCATCACAGAACCTTTTCCAAACTGCTTTTCAATCTGTGCCAGTGCTCCATCCAGAGCCTTTAATTTATCTTCTTTGACCATCTGTGCCATATTTAATCTCCTTTTCCTGCTGCTCTCAAATCACGAACTTATGTTCGTTTATATATTTCATGATAGTACACTTTTCCCTGCTTGTCAACTGTTTTTCACAGAAATCACCTGCCTGTCTTTTATTTTTATAAGGTGGATTTTGCGGCGAATGCCGTCTGAAACTGAAAGGTTGGAGCTGTCACAGGAAGCCATATTCTCGATATGTACTAAATGTGACAGACTCAGAAAATGTTTTAAAGGTGTTTTTAGTATGAACCCATTTAGAAGTTCTGTCAAGAGGAAATCAACTTGAGTTTCCGCAGTTTTATCCACAGAACCTATAATCATC
>ULZI01018044.1_pt1 | contig 131688 bp, 118 predicted proteins | sample 1962991 | NCBI WGS metagenome assembly ULZI01 (sample SAMEA4835886, study PRJEB28245) | human gut metagenome | biome: gut microbiome; material: fecal sample | place: Denmark | collected 2008 | reverse complement strand
TCTTATTAGCCACTTCTGTTACAACTTTATTATAGCACTTCAAGTGTCCTTCTTTTTTTACAATACGCATAATTTGCTTTTTGGTAGCACCAATAGTCCGAAGCTGTCCATAACTTTTTATTTTATCAATAATGGAGATGCGGAAAATACTTTGGATTACAACACATCCGCCTACCAAAACAATACCAGCAAAAGCCATAAGCAGCAAAACATTCTCCATGGAAATGTCTCCGTCAATATAACGGAAATAAGCATCCTGAAATCCGACTCCAGGTATCTGTAACTCCTCTTTGATCTTCTGAACATAAGATTTAATAAGTTCTCCGTCTAACTGATCTACATTTTTCAGATGTACATAGGCAAAGAATCCGTCAGGTTCATACTTCTTACACTGCTCCAGCATTTCTTTTGAGATAAGAAAAGAGTACATATTTTGTTTTTCTTGCCCTGTTGTATCTAAAATGCCTGAAATAGTATACTCCCCTGAAAAACTTTCCGTATCCAAGGTAACAGAATCACCTATATGGCAGTCTGGGAAGAATTTAGAAAGCCATTCTTTACTTACTACAATTTCATTTTTCTCTATCGGTAAATCTCCATCTGCCAATTTCATCTGGGAACGTGCCATATACAGGGTTTCTTTATCAGCATAAGCAAAGAAGCCATTAAATCCCTGTGTAGAAGATTCCTTCCCGTACATATAGTATTCTCCCACACGTGCAAATTCCGGTACCTGTTTTAACTCTTCTATATGTGATTCATCTACCTGTACATAAGTTGCCTCGTAAGTATCTATCACTTTCTTCTTTTCTGTTTGCATCAGTGAGACTCCAACCAAACCAGAAAGACTGATTAAAAAAGCGGCTAAAACTACTGATATTATTACCATGATATTTCTTCGTTTTTCGCTTTTTAAATTTCTCTTCGCCAGATTCTTGACAATTCCATTTGTATTATTTTCAAAAGGCCAAGTCATAGACTGCCACCTCCTTATTCTGTTATTTTAATTCGCTCTACTAATGATTGTTTCCGCATAGAACGGATGGCGTATATTGAGTAAAGTGCCTGCACAAACATGAGTAGTGTAGCAAAAACAAGCAATTCCCAGATTGGAAACTGATATACTAATTGTCCGAAGATTTCTGTTTTCCCTAAAATTATCACTAACAAAAAGCCAGCCAAACCGCCTACGATCAATGTGATTAACAAGGTTACGGCTACATAGCAAAAACATTCCATGGTCAACATTTTAGAAAGCTGTTTATCAGATAACCCTACTGATTGCAAAATTCCAAACTCCTGCTGTCTTGCAAGCAAATTGGTCATTAATGTATTGATCAGATTGACCAAAGAGAAGAAAAACAGAAAAGCGAGAAGTCCGTAAATGAACATCATAATATTTTTGAATTGGACTTCTAACTGTTCGGCATAATCTGACCGGGAAATAATATTCAGCAGCGGATCATCCAACAGTGAATAAAGTTCTTTACGCAAAGTATCCGTATCTTTGTCTGTAAAAACATTCCAAACCTGTTCCATGTTTTTTATATCTGGATAAAGCTGTTTCGCCAGATCCTCCGGCAAACTAAACAATCCTATCCCCGTAGTTTTTGTAATATTTTTGCCATTCGCTATACCCATGATCGTAAATTCCATAGGTTTGCCACCATAAGGGTGGAACGTTAGCGTATCACCTATTTTGGGTTGATATCCGGAATACAACGTAGACAAAGGTTTGTCAATATCATCTGTTACAACGATTCCATGGTTTTTGACTAATTCATCATAATCAGTAGTTCCCTCCAACATCATGTCTGGAGGAAGCAATTCCTTCATTTCCTCTCTTGTAAAGGTATGCAGATAAAAATCTGCGGAAGCGCCATTAGGCAATGAAACAAAAGCTGAGGCAGAAGTACGGGAATTCATAGATTTCACTCCATCTACTGCCAAAATTTTTTCTTTAAGTTCGGGAGTCAGAGGATTGTTCCGACTAATTTCCGGAAGTTCTTCTAAGTCTGCTTCCCATTGAATCGTATAATTACATTTTTCATACATTTGAACAGCAGCCATATTTTTTGCGTTGACTGAATGAACTACAGTTGCCGTACTGAACAAAAAGATTCCTGCCATTCCAAGAGAAAGCAGAGTTAGTACTGCTTTTTTAGGATTCCGGCGAAAATTCATAATAGCCAAATAATTTGGTGACAAATGTTTTCCAGATTTTCGAGAAATTTTCTTTGAACACTCTGCCTGATAACCACTAGCCCAGACTGCCTCGATAGGCGATACTTTCGCCGCAAGTCGAATAGGTGCATGAGAAGAAATTCTCACAATAAGTTCTATAAAGAAAATCACGCCCAAAGCAATAACAAAATTCGCAGTCCAATCCCAGTAACCCGGAGACACTGCAAAACCTGCCAATCCACCAACTACAATGCCTATGGGAATACTATAAATTGATAACCGGAAACTTTCTCTCTGGATAATTTTTCGGATCTGTTTAGGAGTAGTTCCTAAAACTTTTAATCTTCCATATTCTCGAAGTTTTCCCCGGATGGAAATAAAGAAAATACTGTAAATAACTAACCCGCAAGCGACTAAAAAGATGAATGCAATGGGAATACAAGCATAAACTCCATCGGATTGAAAACTACGGATATCAAAATAATTGGAGCTGTAAAAAATTCGGTTCTCAGGAATATTGTTATTTGCTAAAAAAGCTGCAATATCTGCTTTCAGAGCATCCATATCTGTACGCTCTGCACCCACGAATCGAAAACGGAACTCATAAAGCGGTTCTCCTTTTGCCTGTGCTTCTAAAAAAGCTTTTGACACTATAACCGAAAACATTCTGGAATTATTTTCCTTCTGTAAAATACCAGAAATAACATAATCCCGGTCTCCATTTCCTAAATTCAAACGAATTGTCTGTCCTGGTTCCTGTGGCAAACCAAAATAATCTAAAAAGGCATGTTCTACAATAATCTCTTGTTCTTTCTCCGGAAAATTTCCAACATAAGAAGGTTTTTTCCCTAGCATCATCCAACCCTTATCTGCATATTCCACTACGAGAGTGCTGTCTTGATAACGGGCTGAGCCAAAATCTTTTGACAATCCCCACTGTTCAATCTCAGGCTGCGTAGAAAGGTGTCGGACTTCTTTTTGTGGTGTTTCCATCACTACTGTTTGATACTGTCCCCGAAGATCTGCTAACATCTTACGTTGTTCTGCAAAAACAGAAAAAAATATCCCTGACAAAAGAGCAGTTGTTAATGTAATAGTTACAATCAGAAAAATATTTCTTCTCTTATCAGCCTGTAGACTTCTCTTTGCCAGTTTTCTTGTAATAGCATTAGTATTATTTTCAAAAGGCCATATCATATAATCGCCTCCCTAACTTACAATCTTTCCGTCCTCAATACGGACAATTCGATCTGCAAGTCGGGCAATTTCATTGTTATGTGTAATCATTACAACTGTCTGGTGAAATTCATAACTGGTCCGTTTGATCAATCCCATAACATCTGCACTGGTTTTAGAGTCGAGGTTACCTGTAGGTTCATCAGCTAGCACAATTGCAGGCTTAGCAACCAGAGCTCTTGCTATTGCAACCCTCTGCTGCTGTCCTCCAGAGAGATTATTCGGCATATTCTTTAGTTTATCTTCCAGAGCCAGCATATGAACTACCTCATCCATAAATCCCTGATCTACCGTATCTCCATCCAGTTCTACCGGGAGAACAATATTTTCATAAACATTCAAGATTGGAACCAAATTATAATTTTGAAAAATGAAACCAATATTTCTTCTCCTGAAGATCGTCAGCTCTTCATCGTTTTTCTTTGCCAATTCTTCTCCACGTACAATGACCTTTCCACTGGTAGGAGTGTCCAAACCTCCCATCATATGAAGCATCGTGGATTTTCCGGAACCTGAAGTTCCTACTACCGCTACAAATTCTCCTTCCTCTACGGAAAAGTTCACACCGTCTAAAGCCTTTGTAATATTGGGCTCTGTTCCATAATATTTCTTTAAATCGATTGTCTGTAAAATACTCATATTTTATAAACTCCTTTCTACCTTTCTTTATGATAACTCTATTATAAAATACAAATGTCTCAGAAATGTCCGAGAAAAGGAACAAAATTCAAGGAATTTTAACCTGAATTGTTACAAATCTCGGACATTTCAAAAACTACTCAATTTTTCTTAATCGAGCTACTATACTTGATTTCCTAAAATAACGTAAAGAAATATATGGAACTATAACAGCAACAATACAAATAACTATTCCCTCTAATATCAGTGGGAAAACCGCCGATTTTATGGTAAACAACCATAAATCTGGTTGATTGAAAAAAGCAGGAATAACAGTATTGGAAATAATATACGAAAGTGGCAAACCTACCAAGCAAATCATAAGTGCATAAAACAATCCCTCTAAAACGGTCAACTTGCTGATCTGTTTTTTTGTCATTCCAATGCTTTCTAATGTAGCAAATTCCCGTTGACGGTTTATAATGCCGGTTATGATTATATTAGAAAAATTAACAAGTCCAATACTTCCTAATAGAAAACCGACAAGTCCTCCAATAATGAAAATAGTTTGTTTCAACCCGGTCATAGTTTGTGCTAAGATTTCGGAAGATGTATATTCAACGGAATTCAAAGAGTTGAGGTACTCGTCTGCTGATAAGAAGTGTTCTTTTTCCACATCAAACACATAACTCATTATTGCTGGATCATTATACAATTCCTGAAACATTTTATTGCTCATATAAAAAATGGGACAATCTCCGCCAACATCGGTGTAACCAACATTCTTTCCAGGAGATTCTACCAACGAAAAATCTACAGTTGCATGCGCAATTACTGAAACTGTTTTGTATGGAATTCCATTCTTATAAATAGAAACTTCCTGATTAAGAGGACATAGAAATTCTGGAGATTCCTTTGGATTAATTGCTGAAACTTCTATAATATAATTCCCACTTTTTAAATATGAATCTAGTCGTTGTATATCCGTTTCTCCTTCAACCAAATTCAATTTGGAAAGTATTGTATGTTCTACTCCATAAACATTACAAAGGGGACGATAATCGACTCCAAGTTTTACTGGATAAGTTCTTCCATCAACCATTCCACTTCGTATAAGATGTTCATCTTCTGTGTATTCATCTAATATTTCTGTTACGGAGCTTCCATAATCATAAGTGATACTATCATCATCTAAAGTGTTTTTATAAATAAGACTACCGTCCAGTACAGGTATATTGTTCTCAATATCTGACACGATTTGCTCACTAACAGAATCATCTTTAAATCGATATCCTTGCACATTAGAAAACGTATTTGGTTTTGCAACAACAAAATCAAACGATGTAACAGAAGATACATATTTTTTAACATCAACACTATTGCCAATTACGATTGCACTGTTTAATAGAATAATGCAGAGTATCATTGACATGACAATAAATACTGTACGCTTTGAATTTCTACCTAAGTTTCTCCATGCCATTTCTGTTATTTTACTCCTAGAGAAAAATGGTTTTCTGCTACGAATATGATTGTTGTTTTTTTCATAGTATCTGCTTGCTTCTATGGGAGAAATTGTAGCAGCGATTTTGAATGGTTTCTTTATGCTCACCCACACAGTAATTGCACTAAATATCCCAGCAACGATAAAAATAATCGGATTAAACTTAAGGTTTACAGAGAGATTATGATACTCTCCCTTCATAAAATTAAGAACCCATGGAAGCATAAGTATCCCTACCATATATCCTAAAATCAATCCGATAGATATGCCAACGATAGACAGCCAAAAGGCTTGCTTATAGATAATACGCTTAATCTGTTTCCCAGTGGTTCCAATTGTTCTTAGAAGTCCATATTTCTTAATTTCTTGAACAACTGAAATTTCAAATATATTATGAATAAGTAAATATCCTGTTATTACAAAAATTATAATAAACAACAAAGCTGATATTATCACAATCCAATTTACAGATACATTCGTAGGCTGATTATTACCTCGTATTTGAAAAATAGCTGTTTGTATCGAATGAACTGCTCCAATGCATAAAGTTGTGACAGATGTAAAAAGCATTGATGTTAAGATGATTGCTATCACTGCAACAACATTCCGTAATTTACTTGTTTTGAAACTTCTCTTTGCCAATTTTTTTATAATTACACTTGTATCATTCTCAAAAGGCCATATCATAGTCGTATCCACCTCCCTATTAATGCCACCATTATAATCTTTAAATGTCTCAGAAATGTCCGAAACCAAAAAACAAAGTCAAAAAAATATAAACAGAATTGTTACAAAAGCCCAAAATATAAAGCTCTAATTCCTCAGAAATATCAAAGCAAACTGCCTTTTAATCCTTTTTTGAAAACCAAAACAGCTTTTTCAGTTCCCAGAAATGACATGGTTACAAGTTTGTAGCTTTGTTTTTCCATTTCCAGGAGTTTTGCGTTTATTTTTTCAGTTACATTTTCAGTAGTAATGTTTTCTATTAATACGGTTTGATACATCATTCAAATCACTCCATTATTTAATATTCGTTTTTCCATAAAACTTTTTATATAAAATTTCTGGTACCAGAATACTGCCTGCAAGTAAAATCATCAGTAGGGCAACCATTTCTTTGATCGGATAAGAAAAAACAAAATAAGAAATCTTTGTTTTCATATACCATCCAATCCCACAGAGCAATATTGTACCAACGGTTAATAGCAGAACACTCAGTGCCATCCAGGTAACAATGCCTTCTGACAAAAACATACGATATAACTGCTTTTTCGTCATTCCCACATTTTCCAGAAGAATACATTCTTTTTTTCTGATTAGAATTTCTGTGACTCTTACGTTCAAAAAGTTCATGATTCCAATAAAGATCAGACAGCCACTGATCACCAGTAAGAATAATCGACTTGTCTGAATGTAATTCTGTTCTCTCCTTAACAAATCCGATTTACATGTTATCTGAAACAGATTTAGATTTTCAGGATACCCGCCCTCTGACTGAAATTTCATGTTTTGTTTTCGGATCATTTCTTTGAAACGAGCTTTGAGAGCATTTTCCTGTTCACTATCTACATGAAATTGAAGAGAGAAGGTTTGAGGTGTCAAATTTTGGGAAAGTTCTTGATAAGTTTCTTCTGTAACAAGCAGGATATTCGTACTTTTTCCATTCCAACACAAATCCAGATCCGGGAACTCTTCGTCTATGATATCTACATATCCGCAGTTTACTAATTTTTCTGGAATCAGATTTGTCATCTCTGTTCCGACTGGAACAAGATCATAAACCTCTATTTCCGTTCCTACCTGCTTTACAGCTTGTACTGCATTTGACTCTGCTATTTGATGTTCATGAAGCAGTAATACTCCGTTTTCATGTTCAAAGGTTTCCCAATCCACCGTTAACTGCTGCTTTTTAACAAATGACTGTAGTTTTTCTTTATCTTTGAAATTCATTTTTTGTATCACTGTACTGTGTTCTTCTGCACCTTGTAACAATCGTATGCTCTTACTTCCGTTTTTACCTATTATGGGATAGAATCCCTGTATCTGCACTTCGTTTTGCAGAGACTCTCCCACGCATTCTCTTATTTCTTGCAACAATTCTTTTGGAAAGAAAACCATATTTTGGGTATCTGGAGAAGTTTCCATCAATGTACTGCATGCTTCTTGAGTAATGGAAATCTTAAAATCCGGTTCTTTCAAAAAACGGTTTTCTATATCTACACCCCGCGCCATAACAGATGCACCAAGGGCAAATCCACATCCTACAGTCAAGGAAATCATAGTGATCAGAAAGGCTCTTTTATTACGGAACAGATATCTTCTGGCCAAATAGGTTTCCGGATAATGTCCCCAACTTCGATGTTTTCTGGATGGGATCGAAATCTCTTTTTTCTTCAAAGAAATTGATCCACAGTTCATACATTCCAAGGGACTTAACGATTGAAGCTTTCGCTTCACGATGAAAACAGCAATTCCTACTGTAATGACTGCGGGCAACATTCCGATCAAAAGAAAAGATGGATGAAATAAACGTATCCCTTCCCATTCCCCTGCCCGTTCCAGATACCTTGTTTTGAGGATATAAGGTAAAAGATTCAACACTAAGAAGCTCCCTATAAGTCCTCCCGCCAAGCTACCTTTTAGAACCATTTCTGTCATTTGCCGGACCATTATTTTCACAATCTGTTTGGGCTGCACTCCAATCGTTTCCAAAAGCCCATATTGCTGCAAGTCCTTTTCCATGGAAAGACTCAAAACATTAGATACAAATAAAAACATACATAGTAGCAGGAAAAAACATAATACTAGTGCAAATCCGTAACTGCCCATGGTTTCCTCAATTGCACGATATGCTGCTGAATCAACACTAACAATTCTCTGTCCTTCACTCAGTTGTATCTCCTCACTTAATTTCCTTTCCATCTGAATTCCGCTGACAGCCTTCTCTTTTGTAGATAGCAATATCCTGCAGGGATTCCATGTGATTTTATTTTTAACCAGCTTCTTTTCTGATATAAATGCAACGGAAGAAACTGCCTCTGGATTTTGGTATTCTGTAAAATATCCGGATAACCGGAAATCCTGCTGACCGGTTCCATCTGTATGAAAGATATCGTTCCAATAAAAATCCAACTGCAGCTTCATTCCAACTTGAGGCTCTTTAATTCCCAAATATTCCAGGGTCTTCGTGGAAAGCATAATATCCTGTTCCTCTTTTGGATAATCACCAATAATCTGTGTATAGGCAGGACAGAGTATTTTCTGAAATCCCGTTTCATCAGCCACCACACAATCACAATATTTAAGATTTTGCTGTAACAGTTTCCCAGCGAATTTCTGTTTTCCGGTTTTGGATATGTAAGGCAGAGAATTTAATTGCTGAGCCATTTCTTCTGTACCATTCTCTATATAGACAGATGCTGCCATTCCATCTGAACGAATATTCTTTTGAAGATCAATTTGCAATTTTCCATAGGAAAAACTTAAAATACAAAATATTATGCTGACGGCAAGCATAACTACCAAACATAATAGGCGGCTTTTGCTTCTATTTTCTTTCTTGTACGATTCTAAAAGTACTTTTTCAGCAGGCAGATGATAATTATACGTTTTCATCTTTCACGACCTTTCCATCTTTCATGCAAATAATACGATCAGCCATAGCAGCAACATTTTCATCATGAGTAACAATCAGCAAGGTCTGCTTATACTGGCGGCAGATTTCTTTTAGCAACTTCATAACAGATATACTTGTTCCGGAATCCAAATTTCCTGTTAATTCATCGCCTAAAAGAATGGTAGGATGAGTATAGACTGCTCTGGCAATGGCAACTCTTTGTTGCTGCCCTCCAGATAATTCATCCGGCATCTGAAAGAGTTTGTCTTCGATACCCAAGTTTTTTGCCAAACGGAAAACCTCTTTTTCATCTACTTTCCTCTCTAGTAATTTTGCTGGAAGCACAATATTCTCAAATACATTCATGGCAGGAAGCAGATTATATTTTTGAAAAATAACTCCAATGTGCCATCTGCGAAAGGAAATCTGTTCTTCTAAAGATAATTGCGTCAAATTCACATCATGCACATAAACACATCCATGAGTGGGATTTTCCAATCCGCTGATTAAATTTATCAAGGTTGACTTTCCGCTTCCAGAAGCACCAATAACTGCAATAAACTCTCCTTCATTTATGGAAAATGATACATCATCAACTGCTCTTATATAATTTTCTCCATTTCGATATTCTTTTGTAAGTGAAATCAATTTTACAGCTGTTATATTATCCTTCATATATTTCTTTCCTTTATCTTGGCAGAAAAATAGAAAATGCAGATCCCTTTCCTACCTGTGATTCTACAGTAACATAACCTCCCTGCTGTGTTACAATTTCCCTGGTCAGATAAAGACCGATTCCAACACCCGGCTGATTATGAATCTCTTCTTACCGGTAAAATCTCTTGAAAATAGATGCCTGATTGCTTTCTGAAATTCCTTTTCCGGTATCAGATACTTTTATTTCCACATACATTTCCCATTGCGCTACCGACACATTTACATGTCCACCTGTCGGGGTATATTTTACTGCATTGTCCAATAGATTAAAAATTGCTTCTTCAGTCCATTTACTGTCATGAGATACGCACAGATCCTCTGGACATTTCACCGATACATGGATCTTTTTTTGTTCTGCAGAATATAAGATTCCACTCATAGCCTGAGCCAAAGTATCATATAAGAAATGCTCTTCTTTCTCTAATTGAATCACCCCGGTTTCCAAACGGGAGGTTTTGACTAATGCCTGTATTAAAAAATCCAATTTATTGATCTGTCCTCTTACACTCTTAAGAAACTCATTTCTCTCCTGTTCTTCCAGAGGTTTTGTCAAAAGTGTATCCACAATCATCTTCATGTTGCTTACCGGAGTTCTGACCTGATGGGAAATATCTGACACCAACGACTGTAATTCCTGCCGTTCCGCTTCTACCTTCCGGTTACTTTCCTGCAAGATGTTATACAGACGTACCAGGCGATGATGGATACGGGCAAAAATCGTTTCTTTGTCTGATACACTTTCGGGTTCCTGACTACGGTTCATCATGTCATCAAGAATCTGACACAATTCAGAAGTAAAATTTGACAGTCTCATTCCCAACAGTTGTACCATAAAAAGCATCCACAGTATTGCACAGACTATCAAAGCCATCCCAACCCATAACACTACAATATTTTTGATCAGAAAGAATGCGACCAACATGATCGCTGTCATTGTAAGTGTCATTCCGGCAGTCAGCCAAAAAAACATCTTTTTTACAGAAAGTTTCTTTCCTATCATGCAGGTTCACCTCCGGTCCATTTATATCCCATGCCATATACAGTTTTGATATATACTGTTCCGTTTGTTTCAATCTTTCCCCGAATACGGCTTAATGTTGTAGTTAGCGTATGCTCGTCCACATAATTCTCTGTACAATCCCATATTTTTTCTAGCAACTGTTTTCTTGTTAATACACGATTGCGGTTCTGACAGAACAGATTCAGCATCCGAAATTCCAAGGTAGATAAGGTTAATGGTTTCCCGTTTAGCATAGCCGTCTGCTCTGCAAAATTTAAAAACAGCCTGCCATCATCAAAGACATCCTGCATAGATACATGATGCCGCATCATACGCAGTACATTTTCTACTTTTCTCTGTAGGGAATGAATTGAAAAAGGTTTTGTAATATAATCTACTGCTCCAAGTTCATATCCCCGGATCTCATCACTTTCCCTATCATTAGCAGTCAGAAAAATTACAATGGTATCACAATATTTTTCCCGGATTGTTTTTGCAATGGCATATCCATTCCCATCCGGAAGGTTAATATCCAATAGTACCAGATCAAACTGCTGGCTTTTTAGTACTTCCATGGCTTCTTTTACCGTTTCCACAGAAACAATCCCATAGGATTCTGACTGTAAGTTATAAACTAACATTTTATTCAAAAGTTCATCATCTTCTACAATTAAAATCTGTTTCATTTTTTTATCCTTTACGACAATTTTGCTATAATTTCAATTCTTATTTTACAACAGAAATGTCCTAGAAATGTTACATATCGAAAAAATTATGATTTTCTTTTTGAAATCTTAAAAATCTTTTGTAACGCAAAAAAGAAGATGCATGTCACCACACACCTTCTCATCACTTACTAAGATCACTTTATACCGCTTGCTTAAAATTTAGAACCAATTAATTTTTTCTTCTCTAAATTGAGGCATATCACTCCTTTGGTACGGATTATAGTTATGAAGATTACAACCAAATTCCTTCAAGGATTGGATTTTATTCTCTAACGTCCATTCAATTAAAGATATTCCATCAAATTCTTCTATATCTCCATTATCCATCACATTTTTAAAATACCATTCTACTACTGTCTGATTTTTTTTGTGAAAAAACTGTTTAATATCCCATGCAATCACGCTTCCTCTCGTATTCCATTCCTGAAACCAATGTTTTACTATTTCACGATTGCGATAACATGGTCCCCAACTTTCTGTATAAATCACGTTTTCTGCAAAAATATCATCAATTCCCAAATCCTTCTTTTCCAGCCACATGGAAAACCATAATCGGATCATTTTTTCTCTCTCATCCATATATAGAATACCTCCAACGTCAAATTCATTACTGAACCTCTACATTCTTATTCGCCTGTTTCAATTTAACATCATTCACATCTATAAAAATTACTGAGAATCTTTCTTAATTCAACCGGATTATCTTTATTTATTTCATGACCGGCGTGAGGAATAATCTTTAATTCTGCATGATTGATCTGCTGTTTCAATTCTATGGTAGCAGACATATTTACCTTATCCTTTTCGCCACATAACACAAGTACCCTGCAATTTATTTTTTCTAAATCTTTTTGAAAATCTAAATCCATCATGGATTTGGATAGACTGATAAAATCTTTTTTTCCAAATCCCATTTTGCGAAAACTCCTGTTTGGCATAAGGTGAAATATCATATTCTGAAATTTCAATAACCGCTTCGGCATGATATATTGCGTACCAATTAATACCAGAGAGGCTACTTTCTCTGCATGTTCCAATGCATAATGTAAAGTAAGGATTCCCCCCAATGAAAGACCGCATAAATGCAGAGGTCCTTCTTGCTGTTCACAATAACTCTCCAGTGCATGATATAAATTCAAATAGCTAGCTTCTTTTCCTGAAAGCCAATCAGATAAATTAGGACAGTCAACATCCAACCCCAAATCTAATCTCTTAATTGTAGTTTCCCAATCTGAAGGCACTTGTCCAAGTCCATGCAAAAATATGTATTTCATTTAATTTTTCCTCTTTCAATTTTAATCTTGTAAGATTTAGAAAAGGGACTGTCCATGCCGCAGCACTAAACATTCCCTTCTCATGGTTGCTTTTTCCGTTGTCTGCCAACCTCCCGCACCTACGTCTGGAAAATAACAGGTTTTTCCGTTGCCTGACAACCTCCGACACCTTCGTTCGGAAAACGTATCAGATTTTAGGTGGCACCCTACCGCTGATGCATAGCCTTTCTAATTACATTCTATGCAAAAAATGTGAGAAATGCAATAACCCTTTTATATGATGTTACGCTTCTACATTTTTTACATCATTCTGTCTACACTTCACCCATCGCATCACTTATACTATATTTTCCTGTCTATCAAATAAAATTAAGAATTACTATACATGGAAAATCGGATTTCAATAAGCAAAATATTTTCTTTGTAACAGACATTTTCAATTTTACCATTTATTTTTTTCAGTAATTCTTTTACAATATACAATCCCAAACCGGAACCACCTTTGGTGCGTGACTTATCAGCGGTATAAAACTTGCTGAATAATAAATTTATATCCATCTCATCAAGGGATTGCGTTGAATTTTTAATCATGAACACGCCTTCCTGGTTAATGGATACTTCAATATAGTTATCAGCATAACGGATTGCATTTGTAATTAGATTTTCGATAATACGTTTACAGACAAGATTATTGCCATATATCCACACCGGAGATTTTTCTGTTTGAATAATCGGCTGGATTTCCCCAAATTCATAATACTTTTCAATTAAGCAATCTGTAACAATTCTATTTATATCAACCTTCTCACATTCAACATCAAACTGCTCATTTTCTACCACAGATAAATCATAAAATTCTTGCACCAGATCTGTGAGATAATCTGTTTTTGCTTTAATGATTTCAATATATTGGTCTTGCTCCTGTTTATCTTCACATTCTTGTAAAAGTGTAAGATAACCCTGTATAGATGTTAATGGGGTTCTTAGATCATGGCTTATATTAGATATAGATTGCTTTAACTGTTCTTCTTCTTGCCTAATTTGAACTTGCAGTTTCTTATGCAGGGTATCTTTTTGATTGATCGCATAAGCTAACTCCTCAATATCTCTATTTGATAAAGATACTCTTATTTTTCGTTTTTCCTTTATCTGCTTATTTATATTGCGAATTGTTCTAGTAATAGAAAAAAGGGAACATGCTAATATGAATATAAAACAAATCAATAAAAAATAGAGCATATCCGCATTTCCCCTTTCTGTTGTATTTAGCGTATTTCTTGTTTTCTCAATATCAATGCTGACACCAGGAATGTAATAATTACAGTTCCTACAAAATAAAGTAAGATATTGATTTCTAAATGATTTATCATATTATAAGAACACGTATTCATCCAATAATACATCGGATTGATTTTTAAGTACGTTAGAACTCTCCACGATTGAGCAGACATATTATCCCATGTCATCATATAAATAAGAGGTCCGCTAAAAGTAAATAACGACATAGTTCCTACCACAATAGCTGTATGCTTAAATATCACACACAGCATGAGTGTAATACCGATAAAGGCTCCCATAACCATGCAATTTAGCCCTGCAATTTTCAACATTGGAAGTAATTGTATCGGAACATTGTATTTTGTACATTCAATTATAAAGGCAACCATAATAAATGAAAAATATAAAATGATGCTAGTAACCGTAATCACGATATACTTTGCAATAAAGAATTTTAGTCGGCTTTGTCCACTTGCAATCGCAATTTTAATCGTTGAATCTGTATATTCTCTGGAAAAGAAAACAACAGAAAATATAAGAACAATCAGCCAGAAAAATACCGTATAAGACGTGGCAGTCCTTATAATTTCTTCAATCATTGGATGTACCTGATCACTATATGCACGAGCAAGAAATCCTACGGTTTCTCCTATCTTCCATGTTTCATCTACGCTGAAACTAGATGCTACAAATTGTTGCTGACCTCCTATGGAAAAGATCCCAAAAACAGCTAAAATCAATGCAAATGTTAGATATAGCGCCTTTGTATGAAATAATTTATAAAATTCTGCCCGTATTTGATTATACATTTTTTCTACCCCCTATTAGATTTTCAAAGTATGTTTCCAAATCTTCTCCCTGAACAGAGATTTCATCAATGATGATTTCATTGTCGGTTAGTAATTTGGAAATCATTCTTACATTATCTAAACAATCATAAATCCGAATAGAATTGTCTGGATAAACGGAATAGTTTTTAATATTAGCTTTTTGCTCTAATATGAGAGTGGTTTTCTGTATATTATCTGTTTTCAAACAAATATGCCGTTTACATTCTTCATTCAATTTTTGAGCAGAAATTTGTTTCAAAAGCTCTCCCTTATGAAGAAAGCCATAACAAGTGGCGAGCTGATGCAATTCGCTTAATATATGGCTGGATATTAAAATGGTGGTTTCTCGTTCTTTCACTAATTTTTTAAGAAGTCCCCTTAATTCGATAATTCCCGTAGGATCAAGTCCGTTGACAGGTTCATCCAATATTAAAAATTCTGGCTCACCTAATAATGCAACGCCCAGTGCAAGCCGTTGTTTCATCCCTAATGAAAAATTCGCTACTCTTTTTTTACCTGCGTTCGATAAGCCAATCAATTCTAAAGTATCAGCAATGCAGTTTTTATTCGGAATACCTCTCTGTATTCTTTGCACTTCCAAATTTTGTGAAGCAGTCATATCTTTATATAGTGCCGGCATTTCAATCGTACACCCGATTTTTGATCGTTCATATTGAAGATTATCATTATGCCCAAATAGAATAATTTCTCCTTCACTTTTAAAATTAAGACCTGTCAATAATCTGATTAGCGTTGTTTTTCCTGCTCCATTTTCACCCACAAGTCCATATATTTCGCCTTTTGGAATAGTTAAGTTTACATTTTTTAAAGCATAGAAATCTTTATATTTTTTGCTCAGGTTTTTTGTTTCGCATATAAATTTTGTCATCCTAAACAACTCCTTTCCATGCCACTATATATGATAACTCTAAAGAAAATCTAAAGATTATTTCATTTTATATCCAATCCCCCAAATAGTTTGTATATAATCTTCATTTGTAATTGATTTAATTTTCTTACGAATATGACTAATATGGGTATTGATTGTATCGTCATCATAAGCATAAGGTTCATTCCAAATAGATTCATATAAATTTTGTTTTGAAAATATTTTCTGAGGATATTGCAGTAGCAATTTTAAAATGCTCAATTCTGTTGATGTAAATGGTACTAATACTCCGTTTATATAAACCAAAGAGTTATTGATCTTTATATCTTTGTATACCAAAGTATTATTATTTTGATAAAGATTATCGACAGTCCGTTTTAAATTTGCCTCAATACGTGCAAGAAGCTCATACAAATCGAACGGTTTTGTCATATAGTCATCTGCACCCATTTTTAATAATTCTATTTTTGTCTGAACCATTGTTTTTGCTGATACAACAATAACAGGAGCGTTTGTGAATTTTCGCAATTTCTGTAATACATCATCCCCATTCAGCCCTGGCAACATAATGTCAAGTATTATCAAGTCCGGAACAAAAGATTTGCATAAATGTATTCCTTCTATACCATTTAAAGCATATTGAACACTATATTTGTTATTTTCCAAGAATTTTTTAATCATATTGCAAATGGCTATATCATCTTCAATAATAATGATTTTATTCATACTGTTTCATCTCCTAATGAGCATTGTTGCTTGGATGAGGCACAAGAGTTCTGTATATCTAAGCTCTCCAAATACCCCTCTCCCCAACTGCACATTGCTTCCAATACAGGAATGATACTTTTTCCAAAAGATGTTAAAGAATAGATTGTTTTAGGCGGTTTTTCAGGAATAACTTCTCTTAATACCATCCCATCGTTTTCCAAATCACGAAGCTGCTGTGAAAGCATTTTAGCCGTTGCTTTTGGAATAAGTCGTTGCAATTCCATATAATGAAGCGGGGTATCCATTAAATGCCAAAGAATAAGCGGTTTATATTTCCCACCTATCAAAGATAATGTCGCTTCTACAGGACAATTAAATGGTTCTTGTGGCCGCTGCATAATAGTTCTCTCCTTTCAAATCCAGGCACTTTCCTTTTGGGAACTATCTTCCCGGAAAGTACATTCTTGTAGATTATACTGGTGGTGTTACAATATAGTCAATGGTTGATTTGATAATCTCCCAAATATATAAAGAAAGAGGAATTTAAAATTATGGAATTACTTGAAACTGCAAAGAAACGATTCTCTGTCCGTAGCTATACGGATCAGAAAGTAGAGCCAGAAAAATTAAATAAAATTCTGGAGGCTGCCCATGTTGCTCCGACAGCAGCCAACCTTCAACCGATTCATCTAATTGTAGCCCAAAGCGATGAAGCACTCGCAAAAATAAGCATGGCAGCAAATATCTATAATGCTCCGTTAGCAATCATTGTCTGTGCTGATCACAACAAAGCGTGGGTACGTCCTTTTGACCGGAAACAAACTGGAGATATTGATGCATCCATTTTAACAGACCATATGATGCTTCAGGCAACAGAGTTAGGGTTGGGAACCGTATGGGTATGCTTTTTTAAACCAGATGTAATCAAAAAAGAATTTCAACTGCCAGATAATTTGGAACCAGTCAATATATTAGTCATCGGGTATGGAAAGGAAACCCCGGCAGACCCAGAACGTCACGTTACTACCCGTATTTCTATGAAAGAATTGGTTTCCTACGACTATCTCTAAAAAAATTTGTAATTGTAATTTTTTTAGAGAGTGTATGTAAGGGGTCGTAAAAATGCTTCACAGAATTGTGACCTGCATGATTGCGGCTCTTTTGTTATCCGTTTACTTTCAAAACTGTAAGTGTAATTGAGTCCTTCTCTTGTTATAATTTAATTGTATTCCAAAACTAATAAATGTGACAGGCAGAAAGGAGCGATTTCAATGGAACACATTTTAAATTTAGAACAGGTAAAAAAATACTATGGGAGTAATACTGGAAACATCACAAAAGCAGTAGACGGCATTTCTATGTATGTAGATAAAGGTGAATTTGTAGCGATCATGGGCGCAAGCGGATCTGGAAAAACAACTCTTCTAAACTGTATCTCAACAATTGATACCGTAACCAGCGGACACATTACGGTTAATAATCAGGATATTACAAAAATCAAGAATAAGGATTTTGCCGATTTCAGGCGTGAAAATCTGGGATTTATTTTTCAGGATTTCAACCTTTTAGATACCTTGACGATTGAAGAAAACATATCTTTGTCATTGATTATTAACAAACAGGATCCTGCTAGTATTAGAAAAAGAGTTCATGCCATTGCGGAAAAATTGGGGATTCGAGAGATTTTATCAAAATTCCCCTATGAAGTTTCCGGTGGGCAAAAACAGCGTTGTGCTTGTGCAAGGGCTTTGATCAATAAACCAAAACTAATTTTAGCCGATGAACCAACAGGAGCTCTGGATTCAAAATCTTCCAGATTGTTATTGGAAACTATGTCTGACATCAATAAGAAAATGCAGGCAACGATTTTAATGGTTACACATGACCCATTTAGTGCGTCTTTTTGTAATCGTATTTTGTTTTTGAAAGATGGCAAAATATTCAATGAGATTTTCAGAGGAGAAAAAAGCAGAAAAGATTTCTTCAATGAAATACTGGATATATTAACCTTGCTCGGAGGTGAAGTGGGAAATGTTAGGTAAATTAGCGGTTAGAAATACAAAAAGAAATGTGAAAGATTATTTTATTTATCTGATAACCATCACTATTTCATTCTCACTGATACTTGCATATAATTTGGTGGCAGGTTCTGACGAAGTTGTAAAGCTATCGTCCAGTATGGGCACTTTTAAAAACGTTTTGACGTTTGTGAACATTATCATTATATTTGTTGTATGCTTTTTAATCAACTATACGACAAAATTCATGTTTGAAAAGCGCAGCAAGGAGTTTGGAACATATATGCTCCTTGGAATCAAGAAGAAGAAAGTAGCCCGGTTGCTTGTAATAGAAAACATACTAATAGGTTTTGTGGCGCTTGCCCTATCTATCCCTATCGGCTTTTTGTTTAGTCAGTTTGTATCCTTGATAATTGTGAAACTGTTAGACATTCCAAAAGTGCTTTTTATCTCTTTGGATCCTGTTTCTATAGGGCTACTGGCAATTTACTTCTTAGTGATTTATCTTTTGGTTTTACTTAATCTTTTAAGAAAAATAAACAAAATGACAGTACACGATTTTCTTTATTTTGATAAGCAGAATGAAAAGAAAATGTTCCGTAGCAATAAAAAACGAAATATTATCTTTGTTTTAAGTGTTATTCTAGGTATTGCTTCTCTTCTTCTTTGGCACTCACGTTGTAATGTAGATACATTCGGTCAACAGGAAACGCTTACCTATTTAATAACTGCTGTTGCTATGCTTATCATCAGTATCTATGGGATTTCAGCAACTTTTGCAGACATCATGTTAGCCATTTTACTAAAAAGTAAAAAAGTAAAATATAAAAAAGATAATCTCTTTGTCATAAGAACCTTTGCATCTAAGGCAAGAACAATGAGTTTTACATTTGGAACGCTTTCGATGTTAATATTACTTTCTTTACTGTGTTTGAATTTTTCCAGTATCAATAAAGGCGTCTATCGATCAAGCATTGAAGAAAATGCTCCTTATGATGTAGACGTAGTTGATTTTGAACAACCTTTTGAAGATTTCAATGAATATATCCAAGTTGTTGATGAAGATTATACAATCAAGGAAACCATTGAATATCCTATCTATAAAGAACCTCAGCATCAGATACAGGATTATTATAATCCAGAATTCTATGAACATGATCCAGTAATGAAATTGAGTGATTACAATAAATTGCTGAAATTACGCAATATGGATACCCTGGAATTAAAGGATGATGAATATTGTATTGTAACGCGCAATCAACTGGTTCATAAGATTGAAGGTAATGAGGCGATACAAACCATTCAATTTGCTGGAAAAGACTTACATTTAAAAGGATTCGAAACACAATCTTTCTGGTCTACAATGACTACAACGGGAAGATTCGTTGTAATCGTTCCAGATGAATATGTTCAAAATTTAGAGATATCTGAACAGCATTTAATCATTGACACGAAAGAAGAAACGACACCACAGTTAGAGAAAAAAATTGAAAAAAATTTAGCACATTTACTGGGAAATATAACGGAAGATGGTGAAGAAAATGTTGAATATTATAGAGTGAAAGTAAGAGGTACTGTAATAGAAGAACAAAACGCTATGACTGCAATGATGGCTAGTATCTGCTTATATATTGCTTTTATTCTGGTATCCGCGGTTGGTACAATTCTTGCCATTCAATCATTGAGTGATGCTACAAAATATAAATATCGTTATCAAACGTTGCAGAAATTAGGTGTAAATGATACGTCATTATTTAAAACAATCAGAAAACAATTATTCGTATTATTTGGCATCCCGGTAGTTTTCTCTGTTATTTCCAGCTTCGTTATGTTAGCTTCAATGAATAATATCTTTCAAGCTCTTTTAGAAAGCAATTTCATGTATTTATTCTATTTCGTAGCTAATTTAGCAGTTTTCTTCCTGATCTATGGAATTTACTGGATTGCAACTTATATAGGTTTCAAGAGAAATATTAGTGAGGAGAGTTAGATTTTTCTGGCTCTCCCAACGTATTTTTATTATAATAATAAATCTAGGGGGTGTTAAAATGCGAATCGCAATTATTGAAGATGATGAAATCACTCGTCTGGAGCTTTCTAAATTATTGCACACACAAGGATATGAAACAGTCTTATTAACTGACTTTGAAAATCTGACTGAGGAATTAAAGCAATATTCTGCCCAATTGGTTCTGCTTGATATTAACCTGCCTTATGAAAATGGATATGAAGTATGCAAAAAGATCAAGCAGATTATGCCCGTACCAATTATTTTTGTAACAAGCAGAGATACAAATGCTGACGAATTAAAAAGTATCCAGGCAGGTGGAATTGATTTTATCACAAAGCCGTATGATACACTAATTCTTCTGGAGAAGATCAAGCGAGCATTACAATTATCAAATCCAAATAATTTTCGCGAGCTTGTAAAAAAGGATTGTACCCTTGATTTACATTTATCCATCTTAAAATATCAAGAGAAAAGTATAGAACTGACAAGAAATGAATTTCGTATTTTATACTACTTCTTTATGAACGAAGATAAAATCATTAGTAAAGAGGAATTATTGGACAAACTGTGGAACGATAAATATTATTTGGATGAAAATATATTATTGGTTAATATGACACGTCTAAAAAAGAAAATGAAAGAAATCGGTATTGTTCATCTATTGGAAAATATCCGAGGAAAGGGTTGGAAACTGTGAACTTTTTTACATTTATATTCGAAGAAAAAATAACAGAGATATTGTTTCAGCTTTTCTTTCTTGCATTTGTCGTGATTCTTTTACTCTTCTATGATGTAGATATTAGATTTGTTGTGATGCTTGCAATTCTTTTCATCAGCATGCAAGGACTCTTTCAATGGTACTTGTACCGAAAGAACCGCAAGGCTTCACAACATATTATAAACTTAACTGACGGACTAGAAGAAACATATTATATTGCAGATGTTTTACCCAAACCAAAAGGATTTCAAAATAAAGCTTATTATTATGCACTGAAAAAAGCATGTAAATCCATGAATGATGAAATCAGTAAAATTACAGAAGAAAAACAAGAATATCAAGAATATGTAGAATGTTTCGCTCATGAAATCAAGATTCCTATAGGAGCTTTATCACTGACCTTTGACAACACGAAAAATTATACACTCAAAAAGGAAACTGACAAGATCTTTCAATTAGTGGAACAAATGCTCTATTATGCGCGAAGCGGAAATACAGAAAAAGATTTTTTTATCAAACAGCTGCATTTAGAAGACGTAGTACATCATGTGATTTTGAAATTCCGTCGTTCCCTTATGGAAAATAAGGTGATCATCAGTATCCATGATATAGACCATATTATTTATACGGATGAAAAATGGCTGATGTTCATTCTGTCTCAAATCGTGCAAAATTCAATTAAGTATTTTGACAAGCCAGAAAATAGACTAACCATCTACAGTCAGGATAACGGTACAAATATACTGCTTGTGATTGAAGATAACGGCTGTGGAATAAAAGAATCTGACCTATCCAGAGTATTTGAAAAAGGCTTTACCGGTTCAAACAGAAGCAAAACAAATGCAACGGGTATGGGACTCTATCTATCAAAAAAGCTATGTAACCGCTTAGGATTAAAACTAAATATTGCGTCAAAAGAAAAGGAATATACAAAACTTACACTTACTTTTCCAAAAGGAACAGTCCATAATTTTTCAAACTGATTTTTCAAATTACTCTCTTCTTCTAACGAATTAGAAAACTTTTGGGTGTTACATTTGAGAAGTATCCTCATCACTTTTCAGATGTAGCACCCTTGTTACTTTACATCTTAAAATCAATCTCATATCTGAAGAAGAACTACAGGTAGACAATATGATTTCCTCTGGCCAGTCGCAAGACACATCGTCTTCCAAAGCATATATATCATCCCGCATGGACACTTTTTCACACGCTGTTATCTCCAAATGCAAGGTTTTTTCAGGTAAATACAGATATGCAGAACCTGAGTTCTTCCGGAACACAGAATCCTGATACTGCTTCAGATTACTGAACATGCTGCCGTCTTTCATATTATGACCGTATAAGATCACGCGCCGATCTGTAAAATCATCATGGTTTCTATAATCCAGAAAGATACTTCCTGCCTTATTGTTTTCTTTTTGAAAAGTATGATACAGGTAATACTCGTTATCTTCTCCCTGTACCACAGGATAATCCACCCCTATCCCCGGAATCTGTATCCAGGCAACTAGATCCTCATTGATTTTACGAAGTCCTTCAAAATCAATTTCCTCCCCTGTTTCCTTTTCCGGTTCATCTCCTGTCATTTTTTCCGGCTGACATACAGGAACTTCTTTTATGTACGCCTTCAGTTCTTTATATTCTTTCTGTCCATCATAATATTCTTTCCCTATATCTATCAGTTTTACAGCTGCAATTCCAAAGACTGCAATACAGAGCAGTAAAATCATCTTTTCTCCTATATGACGCATCTCTTTTCCTCCAATAAAAAAAGAGATTGCCACCCACAATTTTAAAGTGACAATCTCCATCGTTACATGTTACATTTTTTCAGCATTATCGTTTATCTTCTCCTTCTGCGGATACGGATTACTATAACCACAATGCCAAGTATCGCTGCTGCCATAATAATCACCGGGATCCATATCTTTGTATGATCACCGGTTTTTGGCGCATCCGGCGGAGGTGTTCCAGGCTTTCTGGTATTTTCAATTTCTTTTGTCACCTCAATGAGTTTTGTCTCATCATCCTGATAATCGAATACCACTTCCACCTCCTCTGTGTTTGCTTCATAGCCTTCTAACAGTTTCGTTTCCACAAGAACATATACAATCGGTTCTACATATTTGCCCTCTTCATAAACTGCAATCGGCAGTTCTTCACTCTTTGCAGTTCCATCCTCGCCGGTCACCAGTGTTCCAACTACTTCCCCAGTAGCTTTATTGCGAAGTTCAAATTCTACACCTGCAAGCGGAGCCTTATTTTCCGCATCTGTCTTCTGAACCAGGAGCTGACCGGATGGACGTTCATCTTTCATCTCTACTTTCTGGATTTCTCCCGTTTCTTCTACAACAAAAGGAACATCGGATACAACAAGATATCCTTCCGGGGCTGCCTCCTCATGCAGGATATATTCGCCCGGTTCTAACGCATACACTTTATGCGGCTCTTTTTTGGAAACCCATTCTTCTACTATTTTCCCGTCTTTATCAAGGATCTGAAGTTTTGCCCCTTCTACTTCCTTTTCATCTGTAATATCAGTTTTTGTGATTTCTACTACTGTCGGCTGATTTTCAATCTCTTTTGTAAGCGTGATAACCTCCAGTTCTGGGTTCTGATAGGTTGCATCAAAGGACCATGTATCTTCCGTTTTCAGATATCCCGGGGCTGCCTCCAGTTCTTTTACCAGATATTTTCCATGTGGGAGGTCAACGTCAAAGCGGATGCTTCCGTCTTCTGCGGACTCTGTTTTTGCAATCAGAGTACCAGATTCTATAAGTACATTATCTGCAAGATCAACAATATCTTCCTCCGCATACAATCCAAATACTGCTCCCTGTACAGGCTCTTTTGTTTCTTTGGACAATTTCGTAAGAACAAGCTCTATCTTCTGGCGCTTATTTTCAAGTTCCATAGAAACATAATCTACTGCTACTTCCTGTCCCTGATACTTAATTTCAAATTCTTTTGCTTCAGGATCCAGAACAAAATGATGATTTCCAACATCCGTTTCCTTCAGATAATAGGAACCAACCGGCAGATTGTGAAGTGATACAGTTCCCTCTTTTCCGGTCACAAGTTTTGCAACAAGTCCATCTTTTTCATACAACACTTTGTGGTTACCTGCTTCATCTTTCTGCCCATCTGGTGTATAAATCGTTTCTTTTGCATAAACTTCAAAGGTTATACCTTCTGCTCCCTTCTTCTCATATTGGAACATATAACCGCTGTCTTCTTCTATGACTTCCTCTTTGCCGAAAAATTCACTGATAGAATTTATTGTGCCTGCGATGCCATTTTTCATTTTTGTAAGAAGGGAATCTTCCACATTCTTAGCACCCACAAGATCTTCCCCTGTTTTCTTGATTGTCAGACTGCCTACCGCTTCATCGTTTTGCTGTCGAACTACGACAATATATTTTCCGGTTTCTTCCTCTACTTCATAAGCTGTTTCGGAATTCACAGTGATCGTAATGAAATCGCGTTTTGCATCTTCATAAGCGCCTGTTTGTGACAACTGGTTTAATGGAATATCGCTCTCTCCGTCTTTCAACGCCATTTCATACCCTGGCTGTACATATAAATCAGGAGCTTTTACTTCTTCTATGCGGTAAGTTCCCATCTTTAACTGCTCCGGTGTCATAAGATAACCTTCGTCATTCGTTTCAAATACATCCAGTTCCTTTTCTTCCGGATAGCGCACCTTCATTGTCACATATTCTTTCTTTTTCACATCATAGATTTTATATTGTGCGTGATTATTTAATACCGGAAGATGTGTCTGTGCATCTTCCTTGATAATCTTAAGGAAAAACTGGATCGGTCTATCATCAAAAACACGCCATGGCTGCGGTTCCCTGCTATCTTCGGTAATGGTTACAAGGAATGGATTGATGGTCTGGAGATTTTCTGGAGTTGTAGATTCAAAAACCACATATTTTCCATATGGAAGTTCTGGAGAACGTACAAATCCTTTCTTGTCCGTAAACAGTTCTTCCACCGAAACTTTCTTACCATTCTCGTAATAATGTGCCGTTTCATCTTCTGAATAGTCATAGCCGATAAAATCCTCTGCTTTGAAAGCATTTCCTTCCGATGGTTTCAGACTTCCATCTTTTACACCTTTCAGATTCTGGATCAGAAATACTTTAAATCCAGCACCTTTCAAAAGCTCTGTTTCTGTCTGGTTTCCATCCTCTGAAATCTTGATCAGTTCAAATGCCTGTTTTTTTACCGTTTCTTTCACTGTCACATTCCGATGCACGATTGCAACATCCTGTCCTTCGTAACCAACTTCCACCGGATAGGCCGTTTCATCCAAAAGATAGCCCTCGCCTGGTGTGATTTCTTTTACATAATAATTTCCCAGATACAGATTCGTAAAATCAACTTTTCCATCTTTGATCACGCCCTGCGCAACCAGATCATCTTTTTTATGGACGTCTTCTGACTTCCCATTCGGATGTTTGATATCCTCTGCTGCATAGAGCCCGTAAACTGCACCATCTAAGTCTGCATCTCCCTGGCTGATATATTCTTCCGCATCTTTATCAATCTTAAACACATGGATTTCCCCTCGAACCTCTTTATTGGAAAACGTATGCGAAAATTCATATGTATAAGTTTTATCATTCTCATACTCAAACAGGAAGTCATACCGGTCAGAACTCATATAATAAGATTCCGGTGCCTGAATCTCTTTCAAATAATAGCGGAAATTGATAGGAATATCTGAATGAAAAGCCGCATCTCCCTCTTTATCAGAAGTGACTTTCTCAATCAGGGTATCCTTTTTTACCACTACTTTTCCTTCTGCATTGATAATGTCTTCACCTGCATACAGACCGAATACAGCGCCCTCTAAAGTCACTTTGTCATTTTCCGATTTCTTTACTGCCTGGACCTTTACCTTTGGTCTGTCATTGATATAAGTTGTCTCCTCCTGTACCAATTCCACCGTCTGCCCGGCATAAGAAAGAGTCACATACTGTGTGCGTTCTGCCTCTGTCTTTCCGATAGTTAGGTCTGCCGGTGCCTTCTGCTCCACAATCTTATACTTTCCTAAATGCAGTTCTTTACTGGTAATGCTTCCGTCTGCTTTTGTTGTCAACTGATCTACCAATTCACCGGATTCATAAATAGTTGTCTTCTGATCCTGGCTTACAATTTTTTCTGCTGCGTAGATAAAATAACTTGCCTCTCCAAACGGTGCAGACTGATACTGGAACGTAAGATGCCCTTCTTTTCCGGATACGGAAGAAAGCACCTCACCGCTCTTTCGGATTGTGATTTTTCCTTTCTGCTCCTCATTTGTCACCGTCTGGCTCTGGGTTTTCCCTGCCTCCAGTTTCACATTGAAAGATGAAGTATTCAGCTTATATCCCTGGGGAACAGAAATCTCTTTTAAATATACCGTATCCTGTGTCTTCGGGATCTCTACCTGTGTTTCCCCCTTTTCATTGGTTGCCGGCATCTTGGTAATCAGTTTGGTACACTCTTTGTCACTGTAAATTCCAAAGACGGCACCGGCAAGGGCTGTGTTGGTCACCTTATCCTTTTTCATGACCTTGACTTTTGCATAATCCATCCATTTTACCTGAAAACTGACAGAATCACTTTCCTCTTCAAAAAATGTGCCATATCCAATATCCTGAGTAGAACCGCCTGTAGAGACCACAAGAGTTTTCCATTGGGTTCCCATTTTTCCCGCTAATGAACCGGAGTTCCATGTTCCGGTCACAGTCATCGGTGCGCTGAAATAAAAATTTGTACCACCGGGAATTTTTACATTTCCGTTTTTCGTGCTGCCACCGCTATGATACGTTACATTTTCCGGCAGATTCAATGTAATATAATTCCGATGATCTCCCTGCAGCCGAAATTCTTCTGTCCGCTGCACTCCATTGCTTTCGTATGCTTTTGTCGAAGTTGGGGTAAGATCAATGGCTGCTTTAGGTGGCGCTTCCAGCCCATTTAGATACTGAATGTAATCCCATAATCCTGAAGCCTTGACGCTTTCAAAAGTACACCCGTAAAATCCATCTGTACCGCAATACGCATAAGAAGCTGCAATATGTGTAAAGATATATTTCAATTTCCAGTCAAAACTCGGCATATAACTGCCAGTAATATCTCCAGGTCCTCCGTATCCATAATAAAGAACTTTCTGCAAAGCCAGGTTACTTTCAAAGATATTTGCCACATAATCACTGGACGGCGGCGAAGATTTTGCAGACTCCAGACAATATGCCACATGCCCATTCACCGTAAAATAAGTGGTAGAATAGTTTCCTAAATTAGATGGATACGGAAGTCTTTCTCCTACGACCAGATTCACATTGACAGATCGGTTTTCTGTCATGGTTTCTGGTACTACCGATAAAAAAGAGGCATTCTCCGCAGATACATCCAGCTTTAAGTTCTCCGCATTCTCCGGCACTTCCGGTGCTTCTGTCAGTACAGGTTCCGGGTCAGGGTCACTTTCCTCTGTATCCCCTTTTGAACTTTTCTGATTACGGTCTGCTCTTTTATTCTCTGGTTCACGAGGTCTGACTACAATTTTTCTTGTCAGTTCATAACACGCTCCTTTTTCCGGTGTAACCAGATAAGTTGCAAGGTATGTACCAGGGCGGTCTGCAAAAAATCCCTGTCCATCTTCGCTGACAACATCCATGAATACAGCTTTTTCACCTTTTTTCAAGGCAAACCCCGTAAAATCTTTTTCGATTTCAAATGATTCCCCCTGCTCAATCGTCAAAGTTTCGGCGGTGATCTGTTTCTCATTCTCATCGCCTTTTTCCTCCTTTATTACATTTGTCTCCGATTCTGCTACTCTGCCTTTTGATGCCGCAAATACGGCATTCTCAGACGGAATAAGTGCAGAACAGGATAAAAGAAAAGCCAGCGTTCCCGCCAGCCATCTGTGTTTTCTATGTTTCAATTGCAACGCTCCTTTCCTGTTGGTTTTTGAGTGTGATTGTGTATTCTTATTTCCCCGAATCTTATGTAGGGCGTTCCCGTATGTGCATATGCTTCATCTCCTTTCCTCTGGCTCATAAATCAGGCCATAAAAAAACGGAACTGCACTCTTACAGTTCCGCTTTTTTATCACCTGATTGTTTTGGGACGTATCATGAATCTGCCAGTTTTACTTTGCATCGTTTCATATAACACGCAATCCCGTATTTTAAAATTTTATCCACTCCGTTCTCCCGGAGTTCTTCATCATATTTCTTTTCCTCTATCTGCTGTAGTGCCCGTTCACAAGCCTGATCAAGATTTCCGTCATTGGCATACTTAACTTCGATAAGAATAACCGTTTCACTGTTTTCAGTTTCAACGAGAATATCGCTGTATCCTTCGCCGCTTTCCTGATTGGACGATACGTACCATTCTTCCTTCACGCCCAGGATTCCAAGCAGTATCCCATGATAAAAGTTCTCCTTGCTTGCTTTTCTCACAAACGTATCCCGGATACTGATGGTCTTTTTCAGGTAGCTTTCAAAAATTTCTCCTACCTTCGTTTCCTCACCGTTTTTCAGGGCATCACAGAATCGGTTTAATGTATCGCCGTCCTTTGCAACGCTCTCTTTAAAGTATTCCATGATCTGTGTTTCAAAAATATCCCGGATTTCCAGATTCGGTATCGCAAGTTTATACCGTTTTGCATCAACTCTTCCACGCTGTGTCAAATATCCCGTCATAAACAACAGGCTCCAGACGTTCTCTACCGACTGATACATTTCCGGATAGACAAGCTCCTGATGAATCTCTTTTATAATTTCCTCTCCGGCGAGCAAAGTTTCAATCTCACGCTTGGTTTTAAAATTACCGGACATTTGAATGAATTTCTTGACGGCATCATTACTGCTGGTGTTGATCCAATAATTTTCCGGAAAAGAATCCGCATGGTCTTTTAATTTATCACAGTAATTCAATACATCCCAGGGGCAGTACACTTCTACGCCGCCAAACTGATACCCGTCATACCAGTTCTTTACTTCTTCATAATGATCCTCGATTTCATAATACTTCAGCATTTCTCTTACTTCCGTATCTGTAAAACCGAAATATTCATCATACCGTTCATCTGTAATGGACAATACTTTCAGGTTATTAAGTCCCGTAAAGATACTTTCTTTTGAAATACGCATGCATCCTGTCATCACTGCAAATTTCAGGCTGTCATTCGTTTTCAATGCCTGTTCCAATAAACTACGGATTAAGAAGATCATCTGATCATAATACCCGTTTTCAAATGCTTTTGCTAATGGAACATCATACTCATCAATCAAAAGAACTACTTTTGTTCCGTAATGTTTCTCCAATAATTCCGATAATATTTTCAATCCACCACAAAATGCAGCCTCACTCATATTATTATTCAAAAGTTCCTTATATTCTAACTTGTCATAATCACTTAAGGCGTCACTCCCCAAAAGAAACTGAACATTACGGGCTACTTTTTTCATGATTCGAACCGCAAAATCAAATGCATCCTCATAAGTGGCTGCATTGATTCCTTTCAGGGAAATTGAAATAACCGGATATTTCCCCATATACTCTTCACACAGTTTTGTATCTTTTGAAATTTCCAATCCATCATAGATACTCTGGTCTCTCTCTATGGAAAAAAAGTGTTCCAGCATACTCATATTTAAGGTTTTCCCGAAACGTCTTGGTCTGGTAAAAAGATTTACCATTCCACCGTTACGGATCAGTTCTGAAATCAGCCCCGTCTTATCCACATAATAATAGTTATCGTTAATAATCTGCTCAAAATTTTCCAATCCCACCGGAAGGCGTTTTTTTTCTTCACCCATGTTATTCACACTCCTTCTCTGTTGGTTATATTATAACAAAGATCCGCACAAAAGCCTATACCTAACTTTACTCATAATTCCCGTAATTCCCAGTCATCAATGCCTTTGTAATTTTCCTGCCAGTAACCTTCGTCATCCGTATCCCAAACCGCACGCTTACAGATTAAATCCAGCTTTTCACAAATCTCATAGAGTTTCAGGCAGCCCTTCCGAATATGATTTCGTTTTTCCCTCTTTTTCGGACATTCTCCATTACTGCCTTTACATTTTTCACAAATTTCTTTGTAAGCATGGTCACAGTCTAACCGCATACATTTATCCATATCATTTGCTTCAATGACCACTTTTACTCCTTGTTCTTTTAATCGGTTCAGTGACAATTCCAGTTCCTTGTAATTGGATACGCCTGGATTTCCAAGATATGGCTGCCCGGTTCTCTGAGAAGCTGCTTCGGCTTTTAAAACACCCTCTGTCACATAAACTACAGGAGATTTCAAAGTACCGGAAAGGCTTACCGGACTTCCGGGGGAACAACCTTTTTCCATCTTAGCGCTGCTGAGCCATACATATTTCCGTTTCTGAAAGGGATTATCCAAACGAATCTGAAATGCAACAAGTAATCCTTCATCGGTCCACACCGGACAAAGGTACCCTTGATTCTTTTCATAAAATGCAATTTCCCAATCTCCTTGATAATTCACGAAGAACCCCGGTACTCCTTCCAATCTGCATCCCCGTTTGATCAGTTTTCTCGCTATCGCAACAGATTCTTCAGGACTGGTGCTTTTATAACCTGCTTTTTCCATATTTGCAATTTCCTGTTGGGTAAGTCCCCTCTTCAATAAATCCTGCTTATGTCGTGGCAGCAATCGCAACAAAGTTATAAGTTCCCGGTACGTATGATCCCGCCTCTCATAATCTGCAGGTTTTGCCTGGGATTCTTTCTGCTTCTTTTTCTGACGATGGATTTCCAGTTTCTTTGCAATCTGTTCTCGTACACCAAAATGCAGTGTCCTTTGGATCTCATGGTATGCTTCTTTATAACGTTCTGTCCCATATAATCCAGTCAAATCCGCATATAACGTCAGCATATTTCCCGCCGCATCACAATGAAAACAATGATAGATATTCGCCATTTCACCTTCTTTATATACGACAAAATTGCATTTTCCCCTTCTGTCTCCGCAAAACGGGCAGACCACATTATACGAAGCCTCATCACCACCAGGAAGTCTCTCAATTCCTAAAATCGTTCCTACATCTGTAATTGTAAATGGTGTCATATTCTTTTCCCCAAAAGAACATGGTCCCTACAAAGGAACCATGTTCATGCAACTGTTATGCAGCCCTAAGCTCTTCCGATTCACTTTGATAATCCAGAAGTGTTTTTGCCGCTTTTACTAACTCTTTATTCGGACCCTTATACTTATTTACGATCCATTTCATGGTTTCTGTGCCTTTCACTCCGGATTCCAGAACCTGTTCCATCGTTTTTCCTTTGAACACACCAAAGTCACACACGAATTTCTTCGCTGCTTCTACTTCCGAATCCGATGCGTCATCTTCCAGTTCCTCCTGAAGTTCTTCCATAAAATCAGCATCTTCTTCAAATGGAACTTCTTCTGCATTTACCGGGATGAATCCATCCGTATTTTCCGCTTTTTCTACCGATGATGCTTCTTCTGATTCCGGTTTTTCTTCCATTTTCGGTTTGATCGTTTCATCTTTTCCATCAAAACTCGGTTTATTTTCCGAATGCTTTTCTGCTTTTTCCTGTGGGTATGATTCTGCATCTGATTTCATTTCCAACTGTTCGCAGTCTTTGACAATCGGTGCATTACCTAACAGCGGTTTCAGTTTCTGACTTTTTTTAGAAGAAACAACTGACTTTTTCCCTTCTCCGCTGGAAGTTTGCTTACCTTCTGCCCGCTTAGTACTCTTCTCTACTGCTTTTTCTTTTCCATGTACCTGCCTTGTCGGATTATTTTTCGTGTTGGAACTCTGCTTTCCATCATGCTCAGCATAATCCGGATCTTCCTGCTCACTTCCCACCTGACGGATACAGAATTTATTGCGGAAATAATATTTCAAGCCATAAGTCAATGCCGTTCCATGCGCCTTATCTGGGATCTCATTTGTTCCGGTGATATGGATCGTCACATGCCTGCATTCTTCCGGCCGGTCTGCATTTGTCCAGCAAAGTTCTACATCTGCCTCATATCTCCAGTAATCATCTTTATCCAGTACCAGATAGGTCTGATGCCCTGACTCATCATACTGTGTCGGGATTTCTCGCACAATATCGAAATTAACTCCATATTTATTTAATGCCGGTGTCATGGCTTCATAAATATCATCCAGCGTAGCAAAATCATAATCAGCCTCATCATTGTAAAATCTTTTTAAAAGAGTCGGCATTTTTCGTCTGATTCTTAACATTTTCTGTTCCAGATTCAAGTATTGATAATTTTTCATTGATTCGTTTCCTCCTATTTCTATTGTTTATGCCGCATTCCTGCTTGCGACGTTTTCATAAAGAACTATTCCACCATATGACACACTCTGTATGTCTTCAATCCGAAACTCAGCCGTTTTCCCAAACATTCGCTCCAATGTCGCTCTATCCTTTTGGGAACACCCTCGGATGGAATAATACCCTTTAGGGTTACAAAGCTCCTCTACCGACATATTCACTTGAATAACTTTCTTTTTACGGCAAAGAATTACCTGTACTGCCTTGTGACGGGTTTCATTCAGCGCTTGTATCAAATGTTTGATTTTATGAATCCGGTCATTTGGCGTGTCCAAGATTTCCCGGAATTCGTCCCGCACACAACCATACAAAATTCTCTGCTGTGAAATATACGGTATATTTCGCTTGATCCACTGCCTTGCAATCTTCTCTGCTGCCTGTTCCCCATACTCTAAAAACAATAAATATATAGCATCCGAAAAGGAAGCCTCCAGAGAAATTTGTGGTATGAAGTGAATGTCCGCAAGACTTCCATTCTGTAGGTAATAACGCTCTGCGCGTTCTCTGATTTCACTGCGCCTTACCATTGGAAGCAGGCTCTTTGTATCACATCCAGATTGGTATAGAAAGTCCTGCCAGGATGCACTTAACATTTCTTCCGCTTTTTGACTGATACATCTTTCTGCTTCTTTTCTGATATCGGCTCTATTCGGAAACCCCATTTCTTCTGGCAGTCCGAGCATTGCTGTCAATTTCTCATCCACGTCATACAGACTGCTATTCTTTTTGGAAAACAACCCTGCAAAATTCAGGTCATTTCCAAGTATAAGGTTTTTTCCTGTTCTTTTTTGAAGATACAGGTAGAAAAAGTTTCCCTGCTCTACTTTTACTACAGTATAGTCCAGATTCTCCCATGTACTTTTTGTCTCAGTTTCCTCAAGCCAGGCCAAAAAGCTCCCGGTACAAGAACCCGATACTACCCAGGTAGGCAGCATTTTTGATTTGTTCCTGTTCATTACGAAAGTTCCCCTGGCATATCACAGTCATGCCAGCGTACATTCATACATCGTGCAATTTTCTCTTCCATCTTTACGAGACTGGAAGGACTGCTCCCATTTTTTCTGGCAAAAAAGAGAGCCTCACAAAGCCCACAATAAATCTCGTATGCGCTGCATGGCTGTTCTCCAAAATTCACCTTAAACCGTTCCACAGTCTCAGCAATCAGTTTCTTTCCAAAACTCTGTTTCTTCATGACTTCTGACAGGGTATTTACCGGGTACCGGATACGAATATCACACAGTTTTCCGATATCTTTGAGTTTCTGTTTGTAATACTGGAAAATAGATTCCATATTTTCAGTAAATTCCTCCAATCCCTGTTTGTGACGATGCTTTGTGCGCAAGGCTTCTCCCAAAACAATGGTATAATCTCCATCTAAAATAGAATAAAAGATATTTGCTCCCGACGCCCCTACATCAGAACTCACAATACGGATAAACGTCTGAAGCTTTCCAAACGGCGTTTTCCCATGTTCTGCCATCAAATCTGCATAAGCTTTTGTCAGCTTCTCGTCGATAATCTTCCATGTGATCTGCGCCATATTGTGATCTGCATAAGCGTAAGAGAATTCTGCATTGTGATCGCCACTAATGTACGCTGATGCAATCATAAAAAGTTTCGGCATAGAAATAATTGCATAATCTGCCTCGTCACCAGAGAGTACTCCCCTTACCTTTCCTTCTGAAATGCGAAGAAGCGCCTCCCCTTTTGAAACCTGCAGACACTCATTGAGAATATCCGCCAGTACTGTTTTTTTTACATCCATAAGCGCCGTTCCCTTGATTCTTGCCCGGTCTTTCAGGGTGCTGACCGCCGTTTTTCCAAGCGGATACATCCCTTCCGGGAATTGTAGCAGCAATCCGGAATGTTTCTTGGTATCAGCTAGCAAGTCTTTCATGTCAACATTCTCTATATCCGGCATCAGTACTTCATGTCCGGAAACAGTCAATACGCTTAAACTTCTTGACGGTACACGAATCCATTTGGCACGCTCATCAATTTCTTCCAGATACTCGTGGAAACTCAATTCATCTTCAAATTCCTTTCCGAATTCATCATAATAATACATACTGCTCCTTTCTTAGATGTCTCTTATTTCGAAGTTCCTGTCAACATCAGGATATTTTGAATCCTTCCATCATCAATCTCAAAAAGATAACCGTCCTCACTCATTTCTGTTAACGTTCTAATATCCAGTTCGTTGATGCCTTCCCACATTACTTTTATGATCTGCATATTCTTCCTCCTTTGTTCTTCCTATACACTCCTTCTGTGGCATCGTTTCCTGTCAGGTGGAATTTCTTTTTCATGTGATTGAATAATTCTCCTTGTTGCTTTCATTCATGCTCCTCCTTTCTGAATGTCACAAACCAGATCTTACTGGTTCGTTTTGCATGACGGGCAATAAAAAAAGACACAAAAAGGTTCTTACACTTTTTGTATCTTTCTTATAGACTATGCCCTCTTCCAAGCGCCTTCGCACTTCAAATTTAACTTCCGGTCTTGCCGGAACAAAAATTAAAAACTCTGCCTGTTCTTACCTTGAACCTGCACAAATTTTAATTCAATTCAAGATTAGCACAATATATAGTTGTTGTCAACTTATTATATCTATATATTGTGCCGCTCTTTTTGGTTTTAAGAATTCAGATACAAAATATGCTTCTTATACCAGCTCTTCTTTTGGCCCTGTCTCTTTTTCTGGATCTGCTGGATAAACTTCTTTAGCAAGCAGTCTTCCCTGTTCATCTTCCTCTGTTTGAAATGTAACTGCCTGTCCGGTTTTCAATTTTCGGAATCCCTCTGTCTGAATTTCTGAAAAGTGGACGAAAAAATCATTTCCTTTTTCATCTGTAATAAAACCGTAACCTCTTCTTGCGCTGAACCACTTCACGATTCCTGTTTTCTGTGCCATAATCATCTCTCCTTTTCTGCTTTTAATTCTCGTGTTGGCGCCACACGAAACCGGGCGGCATGGAATCGAACCATGCCCATGATCTCCTTGCCCTACTCAATTTCTTCTGCTCCGTAATAAGATCCTACATTTAAAGCAGCGTCTAATTTCTGAATTCCAAAAAGAACTCCCTGTGTTTTTTTATTAAAATAGAAACGGTACTTCTTACCAATTTCAAACCGCTGCCTCTTATCCATCATCAATATCGTCTGTTTTCCATCAGAAAGGCAGACTACCACTTTATATACCCGTCCGGGAATACGTTTCCCTTTAATCTCACAGACCGTTCCTTCTATTGTCTCATAATCTTTTTTCTCCCCACATCGAAGCAGATGATACGAATATCCGATTCCAAACATCCATAGGATGATAGACCAGATAATAAAATTCAAAGAATCATTCTGCCTTCCTATATAACTTCCAAGAAAAAGGATAAGAAAAGACAGGGCACCTATTTTCAATGCCCTGTCTGCAAGTACGCCTGGAACAGACGAAATGCCTTCCATGCGCTGACGGATGTATGTGATGATCCTCTCACATCTATTTGTTTTTTTCTTATGCTTCAATCATTTCCTCCTTTACCGAACGGATGAATAATATTTTCTTTTGATATAAAAGATGTATAATCTCCAGTATTTTATCCGGCTGCTCTGCTTTCTCCAAATACTGTCTCACCTCTCCACAGTGTTGTATCTCAAGGAGAAATTCCTGATATGTCCGTTCCAGGGGTTCTTTTCGGAACACTCTGATTGCTTTTAAAAATGGGGTACCGCATGAAAAACTCTCACAAAACATCAAAAACCGTTCTCCGCCATTTCTCATAACTCTTACGACTATTGCATTTTTTAACAGATGTTCTGCCGCTTCTTTCAGCGTATCACAATCATGAAATGCAATGAGCCCACGTCCGGACAGCCGCCGAAAGCAGAAATCAAATTCATCTTTTCCTGTTTTCTCCTCTATATTTTTCCCAGGAAAAACTGCTTTTAACAACTGTACCATCCTTTCATAAATTTGCGTTTCTTCCACAAATGACCAAAGTAATGCATTCCAAATATAAATTTCCATACCGGATAAAATTTTTTTCTCCGCCCCAACCTGAACGCAGAATGAGCCTCCCGGCTGGTCCATCTTTACGCCCACTGCTGTATACCATCTCATTTTGTCGCCCTCCTTACAAAATTCCAAAAATAAAACCGGCTTTTAAAAGTAAATATACAGCTCCCGAACAGCCTAAAAACAACCATCCTTTATGCGATGCTTTCATATCCCATACGGTCTGATATTTTGTACCGATTATTTGCACTTTACCTGGAACCTCCCATCGGAGTTTCCGGTAGAACGCTTTGAATTCCTCATGCTGGTATCCCAACGATCTGACTTGAAAAATCTTCCGCATCTGTTCTTCCTCATTCAGCAAAATAAAACTTTTCCGTTCTTCATCGTCTTTTAATACCACATAAAACTCCGGTATTCCTTTTCTGCTTCCCTCTACGATTTTTTCAATTTCCTGATAGAAAATGCGGCAGGCTTCATATTGCCCGTTTTCCTCCGGCTGGTATACTGCCAGAGAATCTTCATCCAATTCCATATAACACCACTTAGCTTCTACAATCCGCTTACTGATTTTCCATATATGGTACAGTAAAAGACTGATTCCTACCAAAAGGACTACCAGAAAATACAGGATTTCCCAACTCACATATCCCTGTAAGGTAAAGAAAAGTAGAAGGATGCCTACAATTCCACAGCCACCTGCTGCAGCCAGATACCAATCTCTTTGATCCATTAGTTTATAAATGTCATCTTCTTTTGCCTTTAAACGCATGTCATTCCCCCTTCCTTTTCTGATGCCATTCAATCAATTCATTACATACCCGAATTGTTTCCTCACAGTAATACAGGGAGAACTTTGCAATATGCATATCCTTTTTCTGAAGGCACAATTTGTTTTGCAGCCAGATATATGCACTTTTTCGTGTCATCCCGCCCTCCTTCAAGAGTGTGTTTAATGCTCGATGCGCTAAAATTCGCTTATTGCGAAGCTGACCATCTGCCAGTTCCCCTTTCGGCAAAAGTGATTTTTTATGTGCTCCCACATACGCATCACAATCATCGGGATACCCGTCGCACACATAGAGATAACTTTCTGAATCCAGATTGTTACTGCCATATACATAAGATGCCGGATGTAGCCGCGCCATCCTGCCGCAATACTGACACCGTACACGTATTTGCTCCGGTTTCTGTTTTTTCTTTTTCATCAGCAACGCCTCCTGTCAAATGTCTCTTTTGTTTTGCAGGTATTGTAAACAATCTGATTTCTGTGAGTCAACAGTACCCTTTTTCTTTTTTATACAGCGCGCTTAATCATACGGGTAATGATTCCTTCTGCCACCTCAAATTTATCGTTAATTCTGGTAACTACAAATCCAACTTCGTCACGTTTAGAGGGAAGACTTGTCATATTACAGGAATGTGCAACTGCATTCACACCAATATTGAGCCGAATAAAATACGTTCCTTTGTAAATATCTGTAATGATTCCTACATATTTGCCTTGACGTACGCATCGCTTAAGGTTATCTTTGTTCGTGTTTGCAGTTGCACCTTTTGCATCTACGGAAATATCTATTTCCTCTAACGACCGGATATTGATCTTATTTACCATTACAAGAGTAAGATCGCCTACCTGGAATTTTTCGCCGGCATCTACCATCCACTCCCAGGCCATATCCCTTGCCCGCACAGAAACTTCCACCCCAAACACTTCTAAACGAACAACCTTCGGCGCAACAGCTATCACGCGTGCTTCCACAACCCTTCCCGGATACAGCATTGGTTTTTCCTCTTCATTTTCATTCAGATAAAACATCTGCCGTTTTTTCAGCATGGCATCTTTTCTTGACGCAACCACGCTTCTGCTCTGTTCATCTAGATCGCGGATAATAAAATCAATATCGCTGCCGAGCATATTATTGGCAATTCTTGTCTGTCGGTTTAAAGTATCGGAATTTTCTCTTCCATCTCCCATAAGATTGATCATCATTTCATCCATAGGGATCAAAATACGAAATCCATTGTAATAGGTAATTGCAACTACCCATCCACTATCCAACCGTTCTATTCCTCCCAATTGCCCAGTCAGGATTTTCTTTGTTCTGTGTGCGTTTAAAAGCTGATGCCATCTGGCATCCTCCTGTTCTTCCATAGTTTCTACATGGGAATCTACATCAATCGTTAAAACACCTTCTGACAATGCTGCCCTTGGAATTCCCTGATCTTCCATCTTGTTGCCTGCTCTCTTTAATTCTGCCATCGTAAACCTCCATTCAGTTGAAAAAAAGGGCACAAAAAAACAGCCGTCTGGCTGCTTCTTATGCCCTGTCATTATTTTACAGATACTATTTTAAACGGACTATAATCGGATGTCAATTTCAGCACCGTTGCAATACAGTCGCATATTAGGTGCAATTTTATTTCACTAACTCTTTTAGTCCGTCATCATACCGGATTCTGGAAAAATACCACATTTTCCCCTGTATTTCAACCAATATCCTGTGTTGCAAAAGATATTCCAGATTTGCCGATTCCGGATTATCACGTTTCCATCCTGTTGCTTTATAGAATTCTTCCACGCTGTCATAAATCTCAATACACTTCTCTGCAAGTTCTATTTTTTCTGTTTCCTGCTCTTTCAAATATATTCCAAACTCCAGTTCCAATATTTTTAAAAATCCATATTTCACAAGGGAGTTCTCCAACCTAACCCTCCTTTCCATCAGATGTTTCAAATGCAAACAGTTCTTCCACTTTCATGATTCTCTTTTCTTCCTGTTGTTCGCTCGTTTTTGCGTTGGCTTGTTTTTCAGTCTTTTTTATCTCCGTATCTAACGTAAGTGGATTCCCTGCTTCTGTTCCGCCTTCTTTTTTATCCGGTAAATCAGGTTCCTTCTCGGCATAGATTTTGAAATTCTGTTTCTCCTGCTTCCAGTCTTTAAACCATTCCGGAATATGTTCCTCTACCTTTTCCAGTTTCATGTATTGTGAATCCGGATGCTCCAAATAATCCATTTTCCGAAAACGGCATACTTTTTGTCCGCGGATAATCAAAAGCCCCTGATCAAGTGGAAAACGCAAAATTTCATCTGGAAGAAGAAGCATTCTCTTTCCAAGTGATGTAGATTCCGTATACTCCGGCACATAATCCGTTGCACGTATGGTATAATAACTTTTTCGTATGGAAGATACCGACACAGTGATTTCTCCTGTTCTGTCACTGTAATAGGATGCTGTTGTCATATCATTGCAGCCTAAAAAGATAGAAAAATCACAGCCTCCTAATATTTCTTCCCACTGATTATCTGGATACCGGTTCTGTAGCTGCGGAATATTTTGAAACAGAATACTCATACCGATTCCCCTGCTTCTGGCAGTTGCCAGTTTCTTTTTAAAATCCGGTACAACACCCAGATTCGGAAATTCATCCAAAATAAATTGTACTGGCACAGGTAGACGGCGTTCTTTTGTACGGTCAGCATAACGCACTAATTTAATACTTAAAAATGATGTAAACAATGTGGCTAACATATCAAAGGTACTGTCCTGATCGGATGTAATACAAAAATATGCACATTTTTCTCTTCCCGGCAACGACAAATCAATTTCATCATGACTGGTAATCTGCTGCACTAATTTGTTCTGCATAATCTGTAATCTTGTTCCAAGTCCTAAAACTGCATTTCCCTTTACCTTCTCGGCTTTGGCAAACAATTGATATGGACCTCGCGCGGGATGATGAGTCGGTAATCTATCAAAAATGGCATCCAGCATATCTACGCTCTTGTTAATCAACAATTTATATGCTTCAGGAAAAGTTCTCTTTTCTGGTGGATACTCATGAAACACATAAAGACACAAAGCTTTTAACAAATCCATCTCTGTATTATCATAAAAATGATCGAATTTGTCTGTTGTATTACGAATCACCACATCACAAAAAACATCAATCAAACTGCCGTCGTCAATTTCTCCCAAACAATTCCATGCATCAGAATGCTCTAACTGAATGAGATTTAACTGTTTCACTGTATAACCGGATTCCCGGAAGTAGAACGATAAATCTTCGTATAATTCTGACTTGGGATCTGTCAGATATACGCTCTCTCCCCTGCGGATACATTGCAATGCCATTACTCGTGCAAAAGCTCGCGATTTCATACTTCCCTGTGACCCACAGACTGCAAAATTCCTATTTAGTCTGGACTCCACCGGAAGACTTATAATTTTTTCATCTTGTAGATTTCTTCCAAATATCACTCCGTCTACTTTTTCAAAACTTTTCTCGGATTGTAAAACCAGTGCACGTTCCTCTTCATCCATAAATCCTGCGGTGCCGTAAGTTCCTTTGCTGGAAACTTCAAAATTACGTTCATCGTAAGCTTCTTTTCCCGATCCTCTCCAAACAATCAGTCCTGCAACTGCCCCAAATAAGATAAAAGCGACTATGGAACACTGAATCCCTGCCACTGAAGAAATTCCATGACGGATAGTATCAATCGGTGCTAAACGTACTGCTGATTCCATAAATAACTGTTCCATGAATCCACCCACGTACAATGCAAGAATCACAAATGCGCCTGCCAATGCTATGATTTTTAAAACTGTAACACCTTTCCGGTTTATTCTTCCACCTCCTTTGCTGTATAAATATCTGTTGCCATATGATATTGTACAAGATTCCCATAATACGTCGAGATAGTATGTATGGAGTTATAAAGGGCAGTCACGAGAAGTGCACGAATATTACGAGCCTTTGTATGGCTCTCATCCATACTGTGTAATACAAACTCTATATGATTTTTTGTAATTTTCTGAAACTGTTCCTTTACCACCTGCGCTGGTTTTTCCTCCCTGTTTACGCGGATAGTCTTAGAACTGGAAGTCAGTACCTCCACCATAATCCCAAGCAGTTCATCGATTCTTTCATCGTATGGATTATCATTTTTCAATGCCTCATAATCAATCTGCGCCTTTACCATATCTTCCACATACTGATAAGACTGATAGAAATCTTTTGTACGGTAATCTTTTGCTGTACTCTCTGTATATGTTTCACTGGTTTTCGTGCCACCTCCCACAAATTCCGGGGATACCCTCTCACTTATTTCGGTGACACCCCTCCCCGATTTCGGTGAGACGGTATCCGGCGGACACCTGCCTCTTGCCTCTGGTGTCCCCGTTTCAGCTTCTTTCGGATACGTCAGATGCTCTAAAACTGTTACGTTCAAATCCAAAAATAATACATTGGACACAGTTTGTCCTTTAACATCAAGTGTTCGGAATACCCTGCGCACAACACCCAGCTTTTCAAGTTCTACAACTGCATTCGTAGCATCACGCTTGGTAATCCCAAATTGATTCGCAAGCTGCTGATAACTGCGCTGCAACAGATCTGCGTGGAATTTTTTCCTTAGTCCGATTAACTGCCCGGTCATTTCATCTCGGATTTCCACCGCCCGGTACCAGTACACAATATCTGCCAATATGATAATCGCATTCAAATTAGGTTTCCCTGTGGGTTTCCGAATCGTCTTATACCAACTGACGGGAATCACATTTCCGGATATTTGAAGCCGACTCATCTGATCCACCGTAAGACTGCCTGTTTCAAACGGACTGTTCATGCCCGCACCTCCTTCACTATATGAAGGACAGTGTTACAATCCTCCTAAATAATCCAAAACTTTTTCTGTCAAAATTTCACGATATGCAACCTCCTTTCCAAAATAAGTTTCTAATACGTTTTTTTGATAAGATAAGCAGAGAATCGTACCTTGCTTTTTCCATCCTAGTTCCTGTTTCACACGTAACAAATGACGCATTTCCAGTTCATAGCAAAAATAAACCGGATTCCCTGCCTGATCGACACCTGCACTCACCTGATATTCCTGATTTCTCTGTTCTTCCAGTATCCCACATAAAAACTGATACAGTCTGATTTGTTTTTCCCGGTCTGCTAAAAGTAATACCTGTATTTTAGCCGGCTCGATTGTTGGAACATAATAATAATTCTCATAAATATCATCTACTTGAAACAGGTTCCCCTTTAAACCTCCGTCGCTGTTCAAAAGTTCTAGAAGAAATTCCAATGTATCTCCCATGATCACTGCATCTATTCGTTTCAATACGCCCGTTCTCATGCTTTCTCTTTCTACAAAGCTGCGCATGGTACGTTCCATTTTTTTCGCCCAGCGCATTCGCTGTTCCAGCGTATGGTAAACAATGTAACCGGACTCCCCGGACAGCATAATTCCACAAGCTCTTGACCCCTTAATGGCATCAGTCAGTCCCTTAAACTCCAAACTTCCGTAATATGCTGTTTGCCCCCTCCCAAATTCAGAAGCAGAACAAAACAGTTCCGGTTTTTGACTTCTGAAAATGGGAATACCCGTCTTCCAAAAAAAGACCCATACCTTGCTCATCCGGTATAAACGAAGACGTTTTTCAATCTCCGTTTTTACATGATTTGTTTCCACTGAACCCTGTAAAAAGAACGCCGTATCTTCACCATATTGTGAAAGAACATATCGCTTACCTTTTGCCCGCAGTACATATCCTTTCCATCCGGCTTTATTTCTCACAGAGATATAACCCTCTTGTTTTAATCTGGTAATGACAGACGCTGTATAAGATACAGAGCCGATAATCTGTTCCGCAAGGTCTGCCGGCATCTCTCCGCTAACAGCAATCAGCAAAAGTAACATATCCTGTTTGCGCATATAACTTTCTCCTTCCACCGTTTCTCTTTTCCAAAAACAATACCCTATCTGATTAACACTTAGGTACAGTTTTACTTTCTGACTCCCGAAAAAACGATTGTTTTACTACCTTTTCTGACATTTTCCTGTTATCGAAAAAGGCACTTTCAAACCAGATACGTTTTTCGATACTATATTTTAAATACTTTGAAGCCACCGGGGGAATTTGTCCGTATCCATAATATAAACTTCTGTCCCATCTTTATCTGCCATTCGTGTAATATGATACGTGTCTACATGCAAGCCGCTGTCTGACACAAGAAAGAAATTTGAAATCACATCAAGGACATGCTTTTCTTCAAAATTATCGTGATCCCTGATCCGTCCAAGCGGCAAATCCCGATTATACAAATGCACAAAACAAACCGTACATTTTTCATATTCCGGTATCTTTTTTTGCTCCTGATTCTGCTCGATACACCATTGCTTGAATGCAATATACAAAGGCTTATACAAATAATCGGTATATTGTTCTTTCCGATGCGGAATTAAAACCGGCATTGTAATCCCCAAAATTTCATCACAATAGCCAATTTTAATTCCATGTACAGCCACAAGTTCTGACTGATACTTCTCATATTTCACCTGATCCAACACAACTTCCAGAGATAAACGCCTTAATTTTTCCGTCAGTTGTTCTCCTTTTTTCGATGCTTCCAGTATCATATCCGTAAAATTTTCATATCCGTTTTCCGTTTTACATCTTGCATAAGAGGTCAGTATATTTCTTGCTTCTGCCATCAGTTCTCCCACCTCTGCGGTTACTTTCTGTGCATCATCTAACTGCCTCTTTACCTTTTGAAATGTATCCCGGCTACCGGCTTTCTTTTCGATAGTATTCGACTTCACCATCCTCCTTTACTGTGCAATATCCAATCACATCGGAAACCTGAATCTTTGGGATGCTTTCCGCTTCCTCCACTACTACAACATGCCCGCATCCATCGATTTTTCTCCGTACAAACAGTTGATTTGTCAATTCAATATCTTCTGGTGCAACATACAGAATATCAAAGATTTCCCCGTCTCCCACAAATACGATCCGTATGGGATATTCTTCTTTGGATGCAAGAAAATGCTGTTCAATCTTCTTTTGATCCATCAAATCAAGCAGCACCCACAAACAGGTACTTGTCCCACGTTCCCAGGTTTCATATGCCGACTCACTGGACGCTATCTGTTTGGTTTCGTTGTTTGTATAGATCATGCGGTCCTTTTCCAGGGTTTTCAATGCCCGCCCCACAAACCTTTCTCTTCCATCCTTTTCAAAATAGGCGTATATCTGCCCCTTCTCCAGCACATTATATTTCTGTACCAACTCTTTTAATTCCCGTTCCACACCTCTCTGTTTGTTCTGATTTTCCATAATGCCCGTATCCTTTCCTAATAATAATAGTTATCTTAATGACATATAAAAAGCGTATTGTATGACAGATTGTTATAGTTCTCGTTTATAAACAATCTTACGACGCATACAATGACGCTTTTAATACGCATTATTATAAATCTACTTGCTTATATAGCCTGCTTTCCATATGCCTGTCTTCCATATTTCTGCAAACGTTCTTTTAGTTCCTGCAAATCTTTTCTGTCCGTTGTAATCAAGTCTTTTTCCAACTGGCTCGCCTTAAAATCTACAATCAGATTATTACTGTTGGTGGAAATCAGACCGGTTCCTCTTTCAAATCTTGCAATGGACATTGCTTCTGCCTCTGATAAATCAAGTTCCTTCCTTATATTCTCCGCTTCACTAGGTTCCATATTGAGAATGATTTTCGTCTTTGAGTTATTCAGAATACCTCTGCCAAGCTTGCCGCCCTTTAGAGCAAAGAAATCTACAAGGTCCTGTGTTGCACAGATTGCAGAACCGCCGTAAGCACGAATTACTTTGAAAATCTCCAGCAGATATTCTCCTGCCAATTCGTTTGACACCAGCAATTTCCAAGCCTCATCCACAAAGATTGCTTTTTCTACAGTTCTGTCTTCTTTTGCCTTTGCCCATACAAAATCCAGTGCAACAAACATTCCCAACAACAGATCCCCGGATAACTCTGAAATATCCAGAACAACATACTTATTTGATAAATCCACATTTGTTTTTTGATTGAATGTTGCTGCCGAACCATGTACCAAACGATTGAGAATGTTTGCCATCCTCCGACATTCTCTCTTTCTTAATAAGACTTCATGTAAATCACCTAAAATCGGCATATCTTTGCATTGTCCCGGATTATCAGAATCTTCTAAACTTTGATTATCATGGGTAATTCCCTTTTCTGCATAGGTAATCACTAATGCTTCATCTAAAAGCTGTTTTTCTTCATGGCTCAAATCTGGGATCAGCAGACTGAAGAAAATATGTAAACTTTGGATTTTCATTGCCAGTTCAGAACGCTCTACTGTATATCCATCCAAAATTTCACTTGCAGTCCTATCTGTCGGACGTATTTCCATAACGTTGATACAGTTTGGGGAAGCTGGAGAAATCTGTATAAAAGCCCCACCGATATTATTACAGGCTCTTGCAAATTCATGCCCTTTGTCTGGTGCAATAATAAAGACCTGCACATTTTTCCTTCTCAGTCTTAATGCCATTAGCTGCATGGTAAAAGTCTTGCCAGCGCCTGATGTTCCCAGAATGGCAATGTTGGCATTCTTATATATTTTCGTATTGAAAATATCCACGATTACGAGAGAATTATTCGCCTTATTAACCCCCATCATAATCCCATCTTTATCCGACATTTCATAGGAAGTAAACGGATAGCAGCTTGCCACTCCGGAAGTCAGTACATTCCGTTTGGATCTCTCGTACAGTTTTTTATCCAGACATAGCAACGGCAAAGAAGACAGAAATGCCTCTTCTTCCCGAAACATACAGCTTGTCACACCAATATCCTGCGAATTTAATAATTTTGTCATTTCTTTTACACGCCATTCCACCTCTTTCGCACTGTATCCGGTAATGGTAATCAATGTACTCATATAGTAGAAGTCCTCACTTCCACTTAATCCGCGTTTCAGATAATATCCTGCATGGATGGATTCACTTAAATCATCAAAATCAGTATTCGTATCATAGGTATCTTTAATCTTCGACCGGTTCAGACGAATACTTCTTCCTATGCGTTCCATAGATTTGCTTTTATCCTGCCGGAAAAAGAAAACATCTACATCAATTCCTTCACCTGCATTGATTAAAAGTGACAGCCATCCTGCCGGCACTCTCGATCTGTATTTATGGGAAGGTATCAAAAGATAGCTGTAGTACATCCCATCAATAACAAGATGACTTCGGTGACGCATATCCATCGTCTCTGGTGCAATCAATTCCGTAACCGGAATATGACGAATACTGTCCTCACCGTTCTCTTTCCGGTAATATGCTACTACCTTTTGGGTACGCTCTTCTAAAGACTCATAAACACTTGTCCTTCGATTTAAAATCTGATACAAAACATCTACAAGAAACCGCGTATCGTTTTCATGCTCCAAAACAACATTCCCACATTGAGAAAGATATTTTTTAGCAGTCTGTACTACTGATTTCATGTACGGAAGAATATCATGTTCCCTCGGATTTTTATTATTGTTATAGGATTGATACTCAAAAACCATAAAAAAACGTCTTGTAATTGCTTCTTTCCTTCCAAGTTTCTCAATGAGTTTTGCATAATCCTCCTGAAGCATTTTTACCCTTGTGTCACATTCCCTTTCCGCCTCCTTTTGTATTTTTTCAATATACTCCGAAATATCTGCTTTCTTAGACACAACCTTAAACTGTATTCTGACTGGAGCAATTTTTAAATAAGACATAAAGGACATGATAATATTCCGTTGCTCAGAAGGCGAACGCAGCAAAAAGTTAATCGGCAGAATTTCTATTAGTTTCACATAACGATGATCCGTTGTGTAGATAATTCCATTTTTTATCTGTCGTATTGGAAGATAAGATGATACCCAGGTTACCGGCAGTAAATCCAAATCTGGTTCACGTTCTGTGTCCTTTTTTCTTTTAGTATCCGTTCGGACAACATGCTTCTCTTTCGCTGGTTCAGTTTTGTCGAGTTCTTTTTTTAACTCACGTTCCTCCTGCATCTGAACTTTCCGCATCCGTTCCTCTTCCCGAAAACGCTGCCGTTCCAATTTTTGCTGCTCTTTACGCTCTTTTTTCTCTTCTTTCAGATTCTGTTTTTCTGCCTGTTTTGCTTCTTTGAGCTGACGCTGCAGCTCTTTTACTTCGTTTCCTATGACGCTCGCCTCCTTTTCCCCTCCGGCTTCTGTATTGCTGTTTCCTCAATCTGCGATTCCGCTTCAAACGGTATTTACCATCCGGAACTGTAAGTATTCTCCGACCACACAGATATTTCAAAAACTGAAATAAAAAAGAAGTCAGACTTTCTCCCTGCACACCTAATACCGCAAAGATTACAATCGGTATCATCACAATTACCCCGGCATAAATCTTACCCTTTACTCCAAGATCCGTCGCCAAAAGTGCCTGCAATAAAAGAAGAGCCAGAAGGCCTGCTTCAAATGCATTCCTAAGTCTGACTCTTCCTGAAAAAATAGTTCCCTCCTGTGCAAAATTCGGCGGAATCGTATATACATCTACCCGTTCTCTCTGTGCGATTTTAACCACCTCCTGTTAATCATACTTGTTTCTTTTCTTACGAACCAAAAGCCCTATAACCAAAGCAGTTCCTGACAAAATTCCAATCCCCAAAAGATACTTTCCGCTCCCTTGATCTTCCTCCAAAAGAGTTTTGATGATATTTTCTTCATCCACTGTTTCTTTTATCTCTGTATGCAGAGAATTTTCCGACTTTTCTTTTTGTATTTCTGCCACTGTTCCAATCTCTTCTTCCATAACCATAATTTTCAAAAGAAGTAACTGATCTGGTTTTACCTTTAGTTCCTCTTGGGAATATTCCGTTTTATAGACACATTCTTCATCTGCCGCTTCCACTGATTTCACCATATAGATTCCTGTATTTACCGGAATATTCTGTTCATACAGGTTATCCTCTGATAATTCATACTGTCTGCTTGCACCATTTTCCTTTTGTATTGTGACAGAAATTTTTCCTGTAAATCCCGTAAAACACTCTGTCCGTAAAGCAAGTGTCGCAGACGGTTGTTCGGTATCTGTGAAATTCTCTGCATACGATTCTCGTTCTTTCCATTGGACAGTTTCCGGATCTTCCTGATTTTTATCTGTCTTCGCAAATACATCTATGGAAAAAAGACTGAAAAATAGACTACATGCGGTAATCAAACAACAAACTTTGCTTTTCAACTGCATCTACCACGCCTCCTATTTCTTTCCAATAATCCAAAATGCTCCCGCACTTAAATCACGTCCGTATGATTTAATCGTATCAACACTATAGACCTTTGTGCTTCGCTCTCTGCTCGCACAATCTGCAATCGTGATGTAACCGTCTCTTGTCACTCCGGTAAGTACGATAAAATGTCCGCTGCCACTTCCTGTTATGGTATATGCTTCACATATTTCGACAACCATTTTCCCTTCCTTCAGCGATTGTACAACATAGTCCATACGGTCTTTTCCCACGCGCTCACATGTCAATCCCCAGTTACTTGCAGCATTTCCGATGAAAGAATGTGCCGTCCCCACTCCTGACACATATTCTCCATTCTGAATCGAAAATGCACAGGTCGTCTGCGGATTTACCGTTTGCCCAGTAAGAGTAGATATGACAATTGACATTGAGGTTGGTCCACACCCTGCTGCCCCTATGGTACTTGTTCCATAAGGCATACTGCCCCATGGTTCTTCAGTCTGATTAAAGTAGACCACTTTTTTTACTCCTTTTCCGACTGTATCGTATGTAAAGATATCTCCCGATACATCAAGATTACTGACATAGGTATCATCTCCTCCACCGGTCACAAAATCTTTCCATGAAAACAATGAGAAAAAGGCATCTTTTAAGGCTGATACACCATCCTCCATTACTTTTAATACTTTTAGCACCAATTCAAAAGTACTCTGGCTCGTAACATATTTATATTCATACCCACTTCCAGCTTGTGGCTGTGAATTAAGAAGTAGTGCAAGTGTATACTCAACCGTTTTTTTCGTCACAGGAACCGTTTCTATCACTACGTTTTCTCCGTCTTTTTTCATCTTTTCATAGGTGTCCTTATCTATTCCGATCTTCCCCGTTTCTGAAATCTGATAGTATTTGCTTTCCGTAGCCGCTTGTTCCTTCTCATCTGTTACAGACCATGAAAAAAAGCTGTCAACATGTTCTGTGACAGCATTCTTTAACAGTTGATACGGTTCACTTAAATCCTCATCTGATTCTGTATCAGCACCGTTTTCCGTCTTTCCTTCTGCAATCGTCAAATATCCCAAGACCTTTTTTACATAGTTTTGCGTCTCTTTATACGGTGGAATCTGATAACCGTATTTTATGACAGCCCCCGGTCCCGCATTATAAGCAGCAATGGCAAGCTCCAAGCCGTTAGAATAATCTTTAAATCGCTCCAGATTACCTGCAATATATTTCGCCCCGCCCATGATATTTTGACGTGCATCATAGGGATCTACTCCCAGCGAGGCTGCCGTTGCCGGCATAAGTTGCATAATACCGATTGCGCCGACTCCGGAAACTGCACTCTGGTTAAAATTTGATTCGGTTTTTCCCATCGCTTTAAGCAGAGCCACAGGAACGCCGTAAGTTTGTGCCGCCTCTTCAAAATAAGAATCATATTGACTTGTCAGATCTGTTGACATATCTCCCCATTCACTGGAATATCCTAAAAATTTATTCCTTGTACTGTTATCCCAAATATCCAGCAAAAAGATGGAAAGATAATAACTTGCATTCCTCTTGAACTTGGTTTCATATTCGTCTATCACAGATAACTGGTAATCGCTATAGTTTTTCTCCTTATCTGCATCAATTTCTTCAATCTTCAAATCTCTGTTTTGCTCAATAATCGCTAGAATTTCACGCTCATATTCCTCTTGATCAAAAATCTGCTCAATCCGGATTTTCAGATTAGAGAGTTCTTCTGACTGAGCTTCATTTGCAAAAGCGTCCGCATCAGCAAATCCCAGATAAGTCAAAATAATGCCTATAAGGTTCGCAATAATAAACATAAATAGAAAAATTGCTCCAAGAATGCCGCCAATCACCTTCCAGAAGGTCTTACTGGTTACAATCACACCGACCACTGCTCCCAATGGACCTGCAAGGGCTGTTCCTGTTGTTGCACCAGCCGCTGCTGCACCGCCTTGCGCAGAAGCAGTCGCGGCATAGGCTGCCTGTGATGTATGAGCTGCTTTTTGTGCTGCATTTGCTCCCTGTTTTGCCTGATTGACTGCTTTTTTTACTTGCCCTGCTGTTTGTGCCGCTTGACTTGCAGTGCCAGCCGCCTGATCTAAAGGAGAGGATTCTGACCTGTCATCTCTCATACATACACCCCTCCTTATGTCAGAAAATGATCTTCACTGTGACTGTGGTTTCTCTGGTTCTTCTTACGAAATTCTTCTCTTGTTTTAGGAACTTCACGAATTTCTCCTGATTCCGAACCAATTCCCTGCTCCCTTTTTTTCAATTCCTCTGCATGAATGCCTTGATTTGACCCCATATTAGTAGAAGTATTTTGATACATCGGTCCGTCAAAATCATGATAACCTTCTGATTCATATTTGCCCTCCTCACGAGCTGAACTGAAATCCGTATGAGGCGATCTTCCTTCTGATGTATAACCTTGTCCGCCTGCTGTATAAGAAGATTCCCCTTCATTAGATGCATATACTCCACCAGAAGTTTCAGAAGAATCCGATAGTTTCATACCGGCGCTACCACTTATTTCACTAATGATTCCACCGGATTGTACGGATGCCTGCTCTCCGGATGAAGGATTTCCGCCTGAAAGAGCTGTTTCCCTGCCTGACGTATCCATTCCACTTCCAATTCCGATATCGTCGCCTCCAGCACTGCCGATTGCATTTCCTTCTAATTCCATATCCGGTTCTGAAGATTCTTCCATTCCAGCTTCCTCTTCTTCTACTGGATAATCGCCAAGATCATTAACTGCACTTCCTTCTCCCGTAAACGCACCATTTATATCGGAATTGTCCATACCATCTACAAAAGCGTCCGCATCATTTTGTGATGTTGTACCAGAATCAAAATCTGTGGCATCCTGCATACCACTCATATCCATCATGCCATCCTCTGTTTCAGCAAATGAATCTTGCGGCATCATACCCATTTCCTCCAGAACGCTGCCCTGTTCGTCATCCATTGTATCAAAATCTCCATTTGCCAGTTCCATATCTGCTGTTTCATCTGTCGTAGCGCCACTAAACTCATTTTCTCCATCCATACGCATAGCATCGCTATCACCTGGAAATCCCATTGGAATTGGTCCCGGAGCTGCATCTGTCATTCCTGCTCCATCTGTAGCTGCAGTCTGGCTTTCCGTACCTGTAGGACTACTGCTGCCCGATGATTCTCCGCTACCTCTGCCAACATGTGACAAAACTCTACCGGCAGCCATCATCAGTCCAAGCGCTCCGATTCCAGTTGTTGGTCGTCCAAGATTAACGCCTAGTGATGATAAATAAGAATCCAGTTTAAATGTAACTTTACAAAATCCTACCAAACATAACGTCGCTACAAAGAATTTTGTAAATCCGTATGCACTCGCATTCAGATTTCCATATCCAGATAAAAACATTTTCAAGCACCAGGAATTCAGAAGAATCAAGATAATCTGTCCTCCAAACATTTTCGCCCATGATGCAAGAATATTATTTGTCGCTTTCGATCCGCCTGTACCAAATGCCAAAGGTGCTGTATAAGAGAATACTCCTAAAAGTACATAGCGTTCGGCAATTACAAAGAGCATTTTGAAATAATTCCATGCAACTACAAACTGCATAATCAACATTAAAATCGCTATGTTTAAACTGTCAATTCCCAGTCCGCCTGTCAGTCCTTCCAGCACCGATACATACTCTGAAAAACTGCTTACTTCAACATCTGTGCCTGTGATCCATTGATATGGTGTTCCTGCTACCGCCAGAATGTAATCCACCAGCGGTTTCGCTGCTACAATAAAAAACAGACTAATTCCAGTCCGGCATACTAATTCTATTGGATCTTCACTGGCAACCCCCGCTTTCCCGAACATACTTTTAAATAATTGCCAGACACATATCAAAAGAAGCAGAGCAATTCCCATCGGCAACACTACATTTTTATACAAGTCCCCTACTACGGAAAATAGTTCCTCAAACAAGCTAAGGTCACAGGACAGAAGTTCGGTAAACATATCTGTTACAAGTGTCATCATATCAATGACAAACTGAGATAACATCTCTCTGATTCCTTCGACCAATAATTCTAATAACCAACCCATGTATGTGTTTTACCTTTTCAGGTAACCCCCTTTCTGCCGGGAGAGCACCGGCTTTTTCTTTGTTTTCATTAACCGCCGAAGATACTCTGTGGAATAATACTTTCGAAATAAGTTACAATAGCTCCCATCGTCATGAGCGCTGCCCAACAAATAATGATTCTTTTTAACCAGGATCTTGATTCATCTACAGTACGTCCCGATTTAGAAAAATTCATTAAAAACAAACAGACCGCCGCACATACAACCGCTGCTACTGTAGCAATTCCTGCCACATCCTTATACACTGTCTGCATTGCATTTTTAGCTGTTTCAAAAATCCCAGCTGCGAACGCAGGGGATGCGGAAACTGCAATCAATACGACTGCCAAAAATGTGACAAACGCAAAACAGGGAACCAGTTCCATGTACTGATTCCCTGCTTTATGACTAGCTGTATTCTGTTTTCTGATATTTCCCGTCAATAACTTCCCTCCCTTCTAATAAAAATCTGTATGTTCCCGTCAGATTCCCGTCTGCACAAATACGACAGACACCTAATCTGCGCACAAAAAAAGACAGCCCTTCTGCGGCTGCCCGTTCATTGTAATGTTTTGCGGCTCTCCATGAAAGTCTCATCCATGCACAAAACTTTACTTTATCATTGTATATTTGCGGAAGTCATCTGTCAATATCAATAGGTTCGCAATATAGTCGCATAATCATAGCAATTTTATCTCTTATCTTATTTTTGGAAAGGCTATCCATATTTGACAGCCTTTCCTCTCCCTTCTATGCAGCTATCGGCATTGCATTATCTTCTACCATCCCAAAATCAATACAGTAACGAATCCGGTCTGTTTCAAATTTAATGTATGCATCCGTTACCTCAATCACACGCCTCACTCTTGCTGTTTCTTTCCATGTTCCATTGCTGAAATATCTTACAGTCATTCCTCTGATTATCGGCAATACAACTTTACCGTAAATCTGTACAAATTTTTTGGGTTTCATTCGTATTCCTCCTTTCCCATTCTTCTTTCGTCCTGCTATCCTGTCCTCCTCTCCGATACTTTCTACTTTCAGACATACAAAAAAGACACTGATTATCCTAAAACAATCAATGCCTTTCTTCCGAATTTACTCGCAGATATCTGCCTAAATTTTAGTTTCAACCTACGCTGAAACAAAAACAATGTCTTCCAGAATCTGTTGTCTGAAAAAAATTTGTATCACTCTTATCATAGTTCAATATATCGTATTTGTCAATCATTCAAGTACTATATATAGTGTTTATTCTCTCTTTATTCCCATTTTGTAGGGATATATGGAAATTTTAAAATACATAAAAGCATCGTATAAACCAATTCCTGATACAGATCTTCGTCGAATTTTTCATTTATAATCGCCTGACTGATCAGCAAAGGGCGATACATTTCAATAATATCCATCATTGCCTTTTTATCATACGTTCTTGCATACTGTAAAAGTTCTTCAAAATCCATATTTATCACCCCTTAGTAATTTCCGCATCTTTTTCAAAGCGTTATAATATGTATTCTCCGCCTTTTTTTCAGACATCTCCAGAATTCTTCCAATTTCCCGGAATGTTTTTTCGTAAAATATACGGAGCAAAATTACCTTTTTCTGTTCTTCCGTCAAGGTAATAATCGCATGAAATAGCTGTGCATCCTCTATTTGTTCCAACAGTATTCTGATCTCCGTAATTCCATTAAATATTTTTCCAGACAACAGTTCTATTTCTCGCAGTAAATCTTCTGTATTCTGTCCTGGAACAATCAACCCATCTGCATAGCTTGTCTCTATACATTCAATCCTGCATTTTTTCTTCAGGTAGTGTCCTTTTGCATTCAAAACTGACTGTTTCACATACGCACTAAACTGTGTTTTTAAATCGCTATCATATTTATTCATTTCTGCCTCCTGAAAGTTTTTTCTGTTTCGCTGAAACCTCCAGGCGGCGCTCTTATCTTGCATCTTTTCTGTTTCCGTACACATTTCCACAGAAAACTGCCATTTCTGATAAAAAAACAGACTGTCAGGAATAGTTCCCAACAGTCTGATAAATCTATTTGTTTTCTCTTTTTTATGTATCTTCTCTTAATAGGCTTACCTTATGTCCCAAGAAAATACTTGCAAAAGAACATCCGTCATCATACTTCTACCTGAGATTATACCTTTCTTTTTTGCTTTATCTTGTCAAAGCGATTTTTCCGGTATAATCTTAACAGTAGCAATATATAGGAATTCTTACATTTTACCAGTATTTTCCTGCTTAACGGTCAATATTCCCTCGGTATCTTCCCTCCCGTCCAAAAACTCCTGAATATCACCGTCAAATAAAGTAAACGTATCTACTGCTACTTCCTCAATCTTTTCAAAATCACAATCAATCCGATCCGCACTGTATGCTTCCTCTTCATCACGCCTATGCTCAATCATATCTGTTAATTCCTCTTCTCTTACGGATGGTCCGTACTGATATCCGCATTCCGGACAGATACGTGTTTTTTTCGGTATTTTCATCTTACATTTCGGACAAATCTTAAATTTACGCTGTTCGATATCCAACTTTACCGCATATAAAATGATTCCTGCGCTACATATAAAAACAATAAAATTTCCAGCCATCCTATTGATTACCTGCACTCCAAGTCCTATAAGCTGTAACGCACACAATCCGTAAATCCTATTCGTTCTCATATCTTGCCTCCTAAAATAACTTTTTAATCAAAATTCCCCGGATTGCACTTCTTCCAACACATCCAAAAGAACGTGAATCCAAGGAATCTGCTAGGTTGTCTCCTATTAAAAAATACTCATTTACGGACACTCGAAAATCTATATTATTCTGCCCATTCTTGACAGACTCTGCTGCCCATTTCCCATTGACATATACCCCGCTTTCATCAATGTTGACAGTATCACCCTCTGCTGCCAGTATTCTTTTTACTACTGTATAATCCAATTCATCTATATATGCAGTAACAATATCTCCCTTTTGTGGAACACCCCACTTTTTTAATAATAATGCATTTCCATTTTGGAGTGTTGGTTCCATAGACTCTCCACTCAAATAAACGATAGAAAAAAAGTTTTGGAACACCAGTAATATCAACACCGCAACGATGAACGCCTGTGTTATTCGCCTTGCATTTCTTTTGGTTTTCGTATTTTCAGCTCCTTTCTTACTCTATATCTTCAAATATTGCATAATTCTGACGCATTAAATCAGCTTCCTCCTGATCTAATCCGTTATTGTTCTCAGCTTTCACTTGAATCAGCCGATCACCTCGATCCGGTTCATCTTTCTGAATAAATGTCTCTTTTAGTGAAATGTGTGTTTCCGCTGACCGTTCTACAATCGGCGTTTTTCCGCTTTGCAATTCCCAGTAAGCAAGTACTGCCTTCACAATATATCTTGCCTTTTTCCTGCCACATTTGTTCAAAAACTCGCTTACCCGTCTATGATCTTCATCAGCTTCGTCAAACTTCAAATTAAAACGGTATTCATCCTGTTTTGTCATAAGGACTCCCTCCTTTACTGCATCCCTATATCAAACAGATATTTTTTCCGGTACCCCAGTACATTGACCTTGGAATCATTTACAACATAATATTCTCCGTCATAGAGCTTCCACACATCTTCAATAATCTTGGATAAAAGAATTGAACCTCCGCCCACGAAAATTGTCATCGACGAACGTAAATCAATGCCACACTCTCGGAACATTCCCAACATTTCTTCTACGTGCTCGGTAACGATTTCTTCTACACGCTTTCGGATTGGTTCACCATACATACAGTTTTCGCCCTTCAAAATGGAGTCAATATCGTTTTCCTTCAAATCCAAATCAAACTTTTCACGAATTCCTTTATTCACCCTCTGATACATGGATATCACACCTTTTCCGGTTGAATCTGTATAATTCCACAAAATCATGCCTTTTTCCAGCAACATATAATCCATCGTAAATCCACCAATATCAATCATCAACACTTTCGGATAAGTGGATAATTTTAATTCTTTTGCCATATACAAGTATGCGGCATACGTCTGCATATGAACAAACACGTTTGAAAAAGTCACTCGGTATGATTTTCCCATATATACAAAGTGAACGATTTTTCCATCCCGGTAAAAGTATTCTCGAAACTTTTTATACTGTCCTCGATAATACAAGGGTGGAAGTCCTACAACAAGGTCCATGCTTATTAGTTCTCCCGGTATAAATGATTTTGAATGGCTCATCTCTTCCAACTCTTTTGCAATCGCAAAAAGTGTCAGCAGATAATAGCGATCATCCATCGTCTTATCCGGCAGATATACATTTCTCTCATGGCTCAATCGGTAATATCTGCCCTGATACATTAAGGCTTCTTCATTTTCCCCTGGAACGTCCGCCAGCATTGTGATCCCTGAATTAAATTCAAAATTTTCTGTCTTGATTGCTTTGTTTCCTGTGTCAATCGGCATCATAAACATATTCTCTGTCTCCTTTCCGGTACAAACCATAAAAAACTTATTGCGTAATTTATGCGCATTCATTACTTGCACCTACTATAAATTTTTCGTATTTGCTACGTCAACAGAATCGCTATTCCTCTTCAAAATTATTTTTGAAAGACTCAATTAGCTTTCTGCTCTCATCCTCATACCCCCATAAAATGCTGCTGACAGCCTGAAATGCCTGCTCACGCCATCGAAAATAAGTTGCCCGGTGTATTCTGGTAATTTTCGGGAAATGTGGTTCCAAATGGTCTAATATTTCCTCTATATTTTCCGCTTTCCTTGCTGACATATAGCTGTAATATAAAACCCAGTAATAACGTTCGCCCTGCGGATGAAACTTCCGCATCAATTCTACTGCTTCATCTATCAGCTTTAAAAACTTATTGGCTTGATTGATTGCCTCAACCCGCTGCTTCATGTCGTCTAAATCCTGATTGATATCCATGCCGGCTTGATAAATATGATCCAGAAATTCATCCAGATTTGTACCATACTCTTCTTGTACCCTATGCTTTACTTGATTCACCTTAATCTGCATTCTCCAATTTACAGACCGGTATATTTTAAACAAACAGATCACATCATGGTAAGCAGTATTGTCTTCTCCTTTAAAATCTTGATTTATTACACCCGATTTTCCCATATATTCGCCCCCAATTCTTTCATGGTATCTTTCCTGTGTTGTTTCATCCAGCAAACTCCTAATATCAACATATAATCCCTCCAAATTGTTTTATCCTGCATTCATCCCGTCTGAACGATTCAGCTCATTACCGTATTCAGTTGTCAATGTACCAAACTTCAGTAAATAAGAAGTCCGTACACAAGGCTTTTCTGTAAATTTCATGATTTTTTTCGGAAAGATTAAAAAAAATTTTCAGGCAAATAAAAAAACACGAAAGCAAAAATCTACTCAGATTCTTACTCTCGTGTTTTAATATTTACCATAAACAGATTTATTCAATTTCTAAATTATTAAAATAACTCAACGTATTTTTATGACATTTGCATCCACTCTAGTTCCTATGTCCACAGAATCAGACGGCTTCATAAAGCTTCACACCTTCCTTCTGAACATTTTCGTAAAAAGGACAGGCTTTTACCCAATGATTAAAGTGATCCTGATTTCTCACCACAGGCATCATCCAAATATCATGTTCAACATTATACTCAAATCCTACCTCGGCAAGTTCATCCGCATATTGATCAATCTCATCATCTGGTAGATCTACTAGAATCATAATATCCACATCTGACTCCGGCGTATAATCGCCTCTGGCATAAGACCCGTACAGAATGACGCTTTTCAAGTGCAAACCATATATTTTCTGAATTTCAGCCAGATAATCTGTAAGTAATGTTTGAATCGTCATTGGCATAAGCAGTCCTCCTTTCCGATTATCTCTAATTATAGAGATAGCTTTGTTTTTGGAAGATTACAATGGTGATGTCATTTAGCTGATAATATTGCTACTTTCTCTTCTTAGTTATTTCGGAAAAATTAATCTTCTAATTCAATTCTCCGTATTTGCCAACATTTACTATTTTTCCAGACTAAATATGTCTCATCTCTATCCATATAGATATCAAATCTTTCTCTGGCCTTATTAGATATTTCCTTTAATACTCTAACAATCCAAATTGGCTGTAATTCCATTTCAAAAGCTTTAGAAACAAAAACTTCTTCATTAGCCAAGAGCATATGTTGACTATCGCCATAACGCTCTCCCGCATCTGTATAACTTGCAATTTCAATACCTTCATCATTATAGTAATGATACCCATCTCCACTTACAATCCCCATCATTTTTCTTACTGTTTTGGATGGTATCTCATACTCCGTTTCACCCTTTCCCTGTATATCACAAATACACTTTGCTACATTTTTATACAATATGTTATTTCCATAAGTAATCGCTGAACTGTGTTCATGTTTCCAATCAAACCAACATACTTCCAGCGGAGAAACATAACAATCTGATGTTGGATAAGCGAGAAAATCTACAGTTTTTACTAATTCTACTGCAAAATCTCTATTTTTTAACATTTTAACAAGTGATGATATTGTTCCTTTGTGTATAAGACCAGAATTTATCCACATCATAGTTGTAACACCTTGAAGCTCATTACTTATATAATGAGCACCAAATAATGTCACTTTTCCTTCTTGAATTTTAATCCATTTTTCAAACTTTGGTATAGATGATTCTTTAATCCATTGTTTAATACCCTCTTTATTATAGCCATATTCATTCATAGGTGGTACTAATTCTTCCGGTAAAATCCAATCTGTTTCTTTCATTACTTTTTCTACATCAATTTGGCACAGTTCTTGATATGGATTTACATAATCTTCCAACTGACCATAATCATCAATAAATTCATTATCCATTTCATCTCTGCAATATGGTATTCTATCAGCCAAGTATCCCAATAATTCCATTTTGGCACACCATGTGTATTTTTCTGTAATTGTCATAATTCGACTCATACTTCCATGTGTTGCGGAACCATATCTTCTACTTATCGCAATATCTAAACCTAAGATTTCTCCTTCATCTCCACCATTTGGTTTTCCATAAAAAATTTCTTCACACCAACCAGCTTTCTTGATTTGTCCAAAAGCACTGCCCAAAATCCATTTTTCAGCTGTTAAATCCTGCAGCTTATATTTCTTACTATATCTCGTAACAATTTTATCAATCTCTTTCTTATTATTTCGATTTGCGAAAAACATCCTATCTATCGGACCACACAAAACATATTTGGATAAATCATAATCCATGGTTTTATAGCCGTCCGTTCTTGTTCCTACTGTTGCTTCTGGAGCAAACGGTAATAATGTTGAATCGGTTCTATATGGGGGACGACATTTATTAATCTGTATATCATTAAGTTCTCCTTCTGAATAGGCACATTCCATAATCGCTCTTGCATAATATCTAATTGCTGCATTATGTATGCTCTTAATTTTTCCATTTTGAAAAATATTATGTTTTATCCATTTTGAAATTAACTTCAAATAAGAATGATTTTTCTTACATACATATGTAACTGCCATTGCAATCGCAAAAATATCAGTTTTAGCCTGAATATCATTAACATTTACAAAATGTTCAAATAACTTATAAAATTCTTCCGGCTGTTCAATCCCCCATTTTGTAATTTCCTTACGAATCATTGTCCTTTTCTCGTTATCAACAAAAGTTAATCCCCATACCCAAACTAACGGCATCCCATCAAAACAATCTTGATCTTCAAGTTTATATGATTCATTTGTATATTCTATATCTTCAAAGCGCGCCCACACAGAATCTCCATGCTGATCGAGATCGGATGGGATTGACCAAATAATGTCTCTATCAGCTGATTTTTCAAATGATCTTAAATACTGATCAAGGATCATGGCACCCAGAGGATGTTCTCTATCCCGGGCAAGAGGCAAGACAATTTTGTTAACTACTAAAGATAAAATATGTGCATTTCTATACATCAACTTTTCAAGCCACTCTGCATATTTACCAGAAATATCCTTATTTACATTTATTAGAGCAAATGCACTTACATCAAACAAATCTTCTGCATACATGTGTTCTCGACAAAATTTATTATCCCATAATATTTCCCCATAATTTTCTAAAACCATTACTGAATACATTTGAAGAGCTCCAGTATTCTCTAGAACTTGTTCATCTATTTTTAAATCCTCTGTATATTGACTCTTTTCAAAGAGTCGAAGCGCCTTCAAATAATCATAAACTGGCTGCATTCCTAAAAAATAAATTGTTTCATTTTCTTCAAAAAAACTTTTTGCACATCTCTGATATGATTGAAGAAAAGAATGCTTCTCTAAGAAATCAAGAACTTTATCTAATCCTACTTCACCCAAATATCGATAAATATCCAACTCCCTTAACAAGGATTTAATCTGCACTTGTGTAGCTTCATTATGAATTTCAAATAGCTCATTAATTTTTAGTAATACTATTTTTACAATTTGATCTTTTGTATTTTCTTCAAATCCTGCTATACTTTTAAATTCCTCATTTAATTTATTAAACTTTTCCCGTAATAAATTAGAAACTGTAATATCCGACTTTTCAATTTGACCAATATGTTTTCCTTTATAAAGTTCGCACACTAGTTTTAAAGCATATGGCGTACTTATCGAATAACGAAGCCATTTTGCGTCCTGGTCATCAACATTATAATAGTCCATATATTTATCATATATCATTCTCACTGGAACATCTCCGTCATCTGATAAAAAAACTTTTTTTAGATTTTGTTCTGACCATATTCTTTTGCGGTCAAATGCATATGGACGTCCTGTAAAACAAAATTTAATTCTTCGATGTCTAGCCGTAATTGCATTTACCTGACTTATTCGATCATTCCAGCGAGTATATGGTTTAATTTCGTCAATCCCATCCACACAAACTAGGATTTTGGGAATTATATGAATCTCTTTTTATGTCATGGAATTATTAATTTCATTTCTATAGGATAATGCCTCCAATGCAGACCATAACTCTTCTTCATTCCACTGTTGAGATAACCCTAATACACGAATTATCATATCCTTCCATTCATCTTGCGGCGCAACACTTTTTGCTTGAATCAGGATTGGAATATGACAATTTTGCTCTAATTGCTTTTCAGTTAAATTTGCAATTCCATGTGTTTTTCCTGTTCCTTGACCACCTATTATGACTAATTTATCAAAGTTACATCTCTGCTTCAACTTTTCTATTAACTGAGGCATATTAATATTACGAAACTTTTCTAACAGTCTTTTAACATCCCAAAAATGACGAAAATGCTCTCTGTGTGAACATTTATCCATCCACTCTTCTAAATTTTCCAATTTATCATAAGTTAAAATATATTCGCACCAGCTTTCCAATCTGCTTTCATATTGATAAGCATTTTTTATTTCAATTATCTCAGCCAGCTGATGTCTTACCCTTTCACACAATTCTTGTAATTGATCTATTTTATTCAAATAAATATTTTTTTCATGCAGCAAATCACACAGACATCCTATTTCATCAATCAATTTTTGAAATAATTGTTCTATATCCCCTAATTTCCCTAATAGAAACGCACACTCTTCCGGTATACCCAGAAAATTATTTATTTCTTTATGAATTTTCCCTTGATTATGTAAAACAGGTATATATCTCTGTACTAACCATCCATTCTTTTGTTTATCAAATGAATATTGTATGTTTTCCTTTGTAAGTTCTTCTTTTTCAAACCAATATCGTCTAACTCCTGCTGCTTCAGCATATTGCAATTGAATTTGCAAATCATGGTCACCCCAAAAAATAATATCCTTGTCAGGATATGTATTTTTAATATCTGTCACCATTTTGCTCCATTTTAAACATTCAGTTTCTTTAATAATTTTTCCATCTTTTCCCTTTTTCAAATTGGATAAATCTCTAGGCACACATACTATATATTTTACCAATTTGGGATGTACCTCTAAAGCAGTTAAAATAGAATTTTTTATTTGACTAAATTGTGCCGTAGTAATACTATCCGGAAACCATTTTGCCTGTACTCCTATTTCTGCTCCTGTTATAAGTGTTGCATAAGATTCGACACCTCCGTCTCCCCCTGCTCCATTCACTACAACAAAAGATTTTTTATTACCTTTATATTCCCTCTCAATCCATAATTCAAATAATTGATTGCACAGTGCTTCAAAAGCCCGTGTTGCGGCTTCATTATATGTTTGAAAATGTTGCCAATTCATAAAATCACCTCTTGTACTTTGCTATAACTTGAAATCAAATCATATTCAATAACCTTGTATAGATTTTCAAATATACTAATTTTCTTTATTTTCTACATTACAATTTCTTAATTATAATTTTGTATTATAAACTTACATCACACACTACCATTATATCCACTCTAAACTTCAAACACAAGCTGACCTTTTTTCCATATTTCTTTAAGAAAAAAAGCACCTCACAATGCTGGAAGGTACTTTTTAATCCTGATATATTCTTTCATAAATACTCGATAAAATGCTTTGAGGTATTTAAGCCATTTTATTCATATTTTTATTTACTGGTTGTATAAAATTCTTAACTGTTTTTTGCTAAAAGTGGTCATATTTTGGTCATGGTCATAGTAGTATCTAGTGTTGAAGAGTGTTTTTTAATGTCATTCTGTATCTATATCTTGTACTATTCATCATTAGCCAACACTATATATACTAAATAATACTATCTGGACATCTACCCCCGCAGACGTCCGGAAAGCACATAGCGAAACGGACATCCACCTCGTTCTTGTCTTTCATCACAGAGTTCACTTCGTTCCCGATATACCGGGCCGGCTTCTCGATTTTTAGTAATATTTCATCATTTAAAGCTAGTTTTCTCATGTTTCTCCTTTCATTTTTGTTTAATATATACAAAAAATTAACCTTCTTTTCTCTTCCGATTTTCACGAAAAATAGCTGTTTTTTTATGAGTTTCAGTAGCGTTTTTCACCTCGTTTTTGCCCTTGCGTAACAAATTTACTTTTTCTCTACTGTGCAGCGCTATGTATAATTATACACCATTTTCATGGTCTTGCATAAAATACATAGCACTGCATAACATTATTCAATACTATAATATGAAGCAGCAGAATACATTCTGAAACAGCACGTTAACCCGCCATATTATATACTTTTTGCGGAAGGAGTTCAAGCAAATCTTTCTCAGATATAGGAATGTCAAATATAAACTCGTTACTGTTCACATCAATTCCCGCCTATCCATGCCAAAAAAACGAAACTGCATTCTCACAGCTCCGTTTTTCTGGCATCTGATTATGTTTCGATGTAGGATTCCTCTGCCAGTTTTACCTTACACCGTTTCATATAACACGCAATCCCATATTTCAAAATTTTGTCCACTCCGTTTTCCCTAAGTTCCTCATCATACTTTCTTTCCTCTACCTGCTTTAAAGCTCTTTCACAGGCAACATCCAGGTTTCCGTCACCTGCATATTTCACTTCGATCAAAATTGCAGTTTCACTGTTCTCTGTTTCTATCAGGATATCGCTGTAGCCTTCTCCGGTTTCCTGATTGGAAAAGACTCCCCATTCTTCTTTGATACCCAAAATTCCAAGCAGAATACCATGATAAAAGTTTTCTTTCATTTCCTTTCTTACAAAGGTGTCCCGGATACTGATGGTCTTTTTCAGGTAACTTTCAAAAATATCTTCAACCTTCTTTTCCTCTCCGTTTTTCAGTGCCTTACAAAATCTGCCAAGCATATCCCCGTCTTTTGCAACACTTTCTTTGAAATATTCCATAATCTGGGTTTTAAAAATATCCCGAATTTCCAAATTTGGGATCCGTAGCTTAAACTTTCTCGCATCCACCTGACCGGACTGCGTTAAATACCCGGTTGCAAACAGTACACTCCAGATATTCTCAATGGACTCATACATTTCCTTATAAGTCAGTTCCGGATGAATGGTTTTTGTGATACTCTCCCCGGCCATCAAACGCTCAATCTCCCTCTTTGTGGTCAGATTTTTTGACTGCCGGATAAATTCCTTCACTTCTGCATTGCTACTTGTATTGATCCAGTAATTCTGAGGAATTGCTTCTCTGTTTGTACGCAGACTTCGAAGATAGGAAACTACATCCCATGGACAATATACGTCCACGTTTCCAAAGCGGTATCCATCATACCATTCTTTGATACTTTCATACTTATCCGCACATTCATAATACGTTAAAAGGTCACGTACCTCCTGATCTGTAAATCCAAAATATTCATCAAAATCGACATCTGCGATCGTAAAGGTTGTAAAATTATTAAGTCCTGTAAAGATACTTTCTTTCGAGATACGCATACATCCGGTCAGCACTGCAAGCTTCAGACTGCTATTTGTTTTTAACGCCTGTTCCAACAGATTGCGGATCAGAAATACCATCTGGTCATAGTATCCATTTGCAAAGGCTTTTGCCAACGGAACGTCATATTCATCAATCAGCAGGATCACTTTTGTGCCGTAATGCTTCGCCAGCAATTCCGACAGCCTTCTTAGTCCGCTGCAAAAAACAGCCTCACTCATGTTACTGTCCAAAAGCTTTTTGTAAGCCTCTTTATCATGTTCGCTCAAGCATTCACTATCGCAAAGAAACTGAAACGCTTCTGCCGCTCTCTGCATAATCTGCACAGCAAAATCAAAAGCGCCCTCATAAGCAGCTGCATTGATTCCTTTCAGGGAAACAGAGATCACAGGATATTTTCCCATATATTCGTCGCACAGCTTCGGATCTTTTAAAATTTCCAAACCATCAAAAATACTTTTATCTCCCTCTATGGAAAAAAAGTACTCCAGCATACTCATATTTAAAGTTTTTCCAAAGCGCCTTGGTCTGGTAAAGAGATTTACCATTCCACCATTACGGATCAGTTCAGAAATCAATCCTGTTTTATCTACATAATAATAGTTATCTTTTATAATCTGCTCAAAATTTTCCAATCCTACCGGAAGGCGTTTCTTTTCTTCACCCATGTTATTCACACCCCTTCTCTGTTGATTATATTGTAACAAAGATCCGCACAAAAGCCTATACCTAACTTTTCTCATCATTCTCAGTCAGTTCTTCTATGATTCCGCCAGGATTGATGATCCGATACTCCTGCATTCCGTACGTTGCAAAAGTATACTCTGAACGATAGGCTGTTTCACTGGCCAGCTTGTAAAATTCATCGAAAGTGATCGAATCATCTGCCTGACATGCCAGAGCGTACATACCTGCAACATAAGGTACGATGGAACTCATTCCGCCCCAACAGCTATAGGTATAATTCTCTTTTCCGCAATTAGATGCATGTGTACTTTTAGCGGTTGGAACATACACGCTTCCAAAAGGTGTTATGGCAGAATCATAGGGCATATAATTATTGAAGTCGGTTACATCTGTATAGGAGATTCTTGTCAGACTCTGGAATTTGTTTATTTTATTTTTGGGAATCAGACATAATACTTCGATATTGTTTTCTCTTGCTTTTCGAATAGCGTTGTTTAATTCCACGTCACCTTTTACTCTTTTGCCGTTGCCACACCGTGTATACGGGCAATCTGGTTTTCATCGGAGTAAGATTGATAGAATTTCAGGTTATCTTTGATTTCTGTATGGTCAACAAGCAATGGACTATCAATGACAGCAATACCAATACCTGTTCCTCCTAGATAAAAAATGCTTCCAAGCTTTATTCAAAATATTTCTACCACACAAGACTTTAATTTTAATCATTCTTTTTTGCCATAATACAGTACCAGTCAACCAGTTCGAATTCTGGCATTTTGAAATATGATGGGAAACAATACACAGAAATATTCGTATAACCCATCATCTTCAGTTTACTTAGAATCATCTCTTTCTTGATTGGATAATATTTTTCTTCAAATATTTCTCTTTGAACTATTTGATTCTCTTTTTCAAATGTATATAAAAGATTAAAAGTTATAGTGTCTTCAGAACTATAATCCCAGACTTGAACCAAATTGACTCTGCATTTCTTTGCAAAAACGGGATTATACAGATAGAATCTTCTTTTTTCATTCAAAATTTTTTCCCAATTTCTAGTATCCAGATATAAATATCCGCCTTTTTTTACCAACGAATTCATTTGCTCTAAAGCTGTAAGTACATCATCATTATTTACATGCGGCAATGAATTTCCCGTACTGGCAACACAGTCAAATTGTTTGCCTTCCCAGCAAGAAAGCTTCCTAAAATCACAACTCTTTAATTCAATCTCATATCCTGCCGCAGAAGCTTTTTCTTTGCATTTTCTTATCATTTCTTCGCTCAAATCGGAACCTGCAAGTTGAACACCCAACTCACATAACGGCAACGTTACACTTCCTGATCCAATACTAACGTCTAAAAAAGAATGAACATTCTTTCCTTGTAACAACGTTTTCCAATGTTTTTTATAGGCACTCCAATGGGTTTGATCTTCTAACAAATCATAAATATCGGTTCTGTCATATATACTTGACATTTCTTTTCTCCTTCAAATTCAATCACGATGACTTTTCAGCGGAATAAGAATTCTCAGATTTTAGCCGTCACGATGGCTTTTTTGAGCTTTCTCCGCACAAAACAGTAGCAGATTACTTGTAATACAATGGTAAGAAACCATGATGCAGGGTAGGAAATAAAAAGTACATCTAAAGAACGATGTTTTGGGAATACCCAAAATATCCAGACAATCCTGGTTCCTACTGTTCCGATTACAGACAGGAGCATTGGAACTGCTGAAAATCCCATGCCGCGCAGTGCTCCCGGAAACAGATCCATCAGTCCGCACATAAAATAAGTCACTGTCGTATACAGGAGAATCTCCATGCCGCATTGTATTACTGCTGCATCCGATGTGTAAACCCGCAAAAGCTGCGGCCCCATCAGATAGGATCCGCCTCCCATAACAATTGAGACTGCTACCGACAAAAGGATACAGTTTCGAAGAATTTTATCCATTCGTTTCCACTTTCCAACACTGTAATTCTGACTGGTAAAGCTCATACAGGCCTGTGTGATGGAATTTACGGATGCAAACAAAAATCCAAAAATATTGTTGGCAGCAGTATATCCAGCCATTGCCACAGAACCGAATGAATTTACAGAGGATTGCAAAAGGACATTCGAAAAATTGATCACCGTACTTTGGATTCCGGCCGGAATTCCTACCTGAAAAATCTGCTTTAAATAAATCCATTTCAATCCCATCCTAGAAAATCTGAATTGATAGCTGCTGTCTGACCTGTAGAGACACCGAAGCACTAACATACAGGAAATCATCTGTGCGATTACGGTCGCAATCGCGACTCCTGCAACTCCAAGATGCAGAACGATGACTAAAAACATATTCAGCAATGCATTTGTTACGCCCGCAATCATCAAGAAAAAAAGCGGACGTTTCGTATCTCCTACTGCACGGAGAATGGCAGCTCCATAATTGTAGAGCATAAAAAACGGCATTCCGGCAAAATAAATCCGCATATACAGAGCAGATTGTTCAATTACATCTGCAGGCGTATCCATAAGTTCCAAAGCGGTCCTTGAGAAGAACAAACCGACAAAAACCATTACAATTCCGCTGGTCAAAGCGAATGTAATTGCGGTATGTACAGTCTCTGACATCTTCTTTTCCTGACCTGACGCATAGAAGCGCGCGGCCAGAACATTTGCTCCAAGTGAAACTCCGATAAACAAATTCGTAAATACGTTGATCAAAGCAGTTGTTGATCCAACTGCTGCCAATGCCTGACTTCCTGTAAATCTTCCAACCACAATGATGTCTACGGCATTGAATAAAAGTTGTAAAATTCCTGATAACATCAAAGGAATGGAAAATGAAATCAACTTATCCAAAACGGTACCGTTACACATGTCTATTTCATATCTGTTTCTTTTTACTGCTGAATCCACAGTATCCCCCCTAACCTGAATTTTATAAATTACCAACACCATTATATATCAAAAATTCCATAAAGATAAGAGGAAAGTGTTATATTTTGCACTGCATCAAACTTATCACCGATTGCTGTTCCGCGTATCTTTTCTGAAATTAAAAAGGCTTTGTACCTTCACAAAGCCCTTTCCTTTCTGTCATCCAAATCCCTTGTATCTTTTGTGTCTATTCCGTCTCCTGCAATGTCTCAGATACGGATTGAGCAGCACCTTGTGCAATCTCTTCTCCTACCTGATCCAGTCCTGTAAAGTTGATGTTTTTTGTTGTTTTTCCTTCAAAAGTTTCTGCACGGATGATTTCGTTCATATCGATTCCGGTCGCTTCTTTTACGGATTCCATGACTTTCCCCATGATGATCGGTACATTTCCTGCAAGGTCAGATACCCCATCGCTGTTTCCGCCAATTACCGTGACTTTATCAATCGCAGATAATGGTTCTGCCACACTTTTTGCAATATCCGGAAGAACTCCTACGATCATTTCCAGAATTGCTGCCTGTCCGTATTTTTTCATAGCTTCTGCCTTTTTGTCCAGAGCTTCTGCTTCTGCCAGACCTTTTTGCCGGATGGCTTCTGCTTCTGCCAGACCTTTCGCACGGATGGCCGCAGCTTCTTTCTCTGCTTCGTACTGCTGTGCCTCGGCATCTTTCTGGCGGCGGTATAATTCCGCATCTGCATTCTGCATTTCTGCATATTTGTCTGCTTCTGCTTTTTTACGGATCTCAGCATCCAGCTTTTTCTCAGCAACTTCGGCTTCTTTTGTCTGCAGTTCAATTTCTTTTTCCCGGCGGGCAATATCTGCTTCCTGTTCCCGGATTTCTACCGTTTTTCGGGAGGTTTGTTTCTGAATTTCGTATGCGGCATCCGCTTCGGCTTTTTTTGTATCTTCCCCAATTTTTAATTCAGCTTTGCGGATCTCCAGATCATTGTTACGCTGTGCAATAGCAAGTTCTGCTGCAACTTTTGCTTCACTGGCTTTGTTTGCAGCTTCTGCAGATGCAACCTCTACATCACGATCTGCATTTGCTTTTGCAACCCGTGCAGTCTTACGGATTGTCTCGCGGTTATCGATTCCAAGGTCATCGATCAGTCCGTCTTTGTCGTTGACATTCTGGACGTTGAAAGAAAGAATGCGGATTCCCAGTTCTTTCATATCCTGTTCTGCATTTTGTTTGACTTCCTGACTGAATTTTGCCTTGTCCTGACAAATGCTCTTTAAATCCATGGTTCCAATGATCTCACGGAGATTTCCCTGTAAAGATTCGGTGATCATAGATCGCACATCATCTGCCTTCCGGTTTAGAAAGTTTCGCATGGCAACGGCAGAAACCTGATTGTTGGAAACTTCCATTGCTACCTGGGCAATGGCATCAACTTTGATATTGATAAAATCTTTAGTTGGAATATAATCTTCTGTTACAACATTGATGTTGATCTGCCCGACTTCCAGCCAGTCAACACGTTCAAAAAATGGTACTTTAAACCCTGATTTTCCAAGCAGAACTCTTGGATTTTTTGACAGTCCGGTAATGATCGCCGCTTTATTCGGCGGAGCCTTTACATAGCCTGCAAATAAGAAAATAAGTAACAGTACTACAATCGGTATAATGATATATAACACTCTGACTCCTTTCCTTTGGATGACATCTAAAATACAAAATGGAAACTGTATTTTTCTCATTATAAAATGAGGACAGAACGGGTGTCAATCAAAAAAATACGGATTGAAAAAACTGGAAGTTTCCCAGGAATCTTGTTACAATTTAAGAAATAATGGAAAGGCAGGCGGGATAGGATGCTGGAGAATTCACTGGCGGAAAAACTAATCGAACAGGTTACAAAATACACCAGTTATAATGTCAATATTATGAATGAACAGGGTGTGATCATCGCGAGCCGTAATCCGGAGCGAATCGGGAAATTTCACGAAGTTGCATGGCAGATCGTGCATGGAACAACGGATATCATGGTCACTGAAAATGACAATGAATACCCGGGAGTATTAAGCGGGATCAATATGATAATCGAGATTGAGGGAAAACGGGAAGGCGTGGTAGGCGTGACGGGAAATCCAGATGAGATACGACCGATCGCACTCATTATCAAGATGGCGATAGAAACGCTGATCAAATATGAAAATCAGAAAATGCAGGCGTTTCGAAGACAGACAAGGAAGGACCGTTTCATGGAGATGTTGACGCAAAAGCAATATCGTGCGCCACAGGATATACAAAAGCTGGCAGCAGAATTGAATTACCGGGAGGATTTGATCCGAATTCCAATTCTTTGTCATCTGCAGTCCGCTTCAGATCAGGAGGCTTTCTTACATTCAATCAAGAACGGACGGGAACATCTTACGCAGGATATCAGTTTTCAGATGGAAGATCGATATATTTTGATCTTCAAAACACTAAAAGGGGAACATCTTTTTTCAGATTATAAATTTTTGCTTGCCGACTATTTGAAAAGTACGTTGAAATGGATGCGGGAAGAAGAGATTTGCTGTACATTCTACGTTGGAACCTTTCAGACCAGCTTTTCTCAGTATTATTATTCGTATCAGCATTGCAAATGGCTGGAAACTCACATTTTTGGAGAACATCAGGCGTTTTATTTTTATGATTTTATAGGAGAATATATCACCTCTTGCATTCCAAGACAGGAATTACAGCAGATTTTTAATGTGTTTGCACAGAAACTTCCGGAAGACTTTCGAAAAAATTATATTGAAATTGTGGGAAGTCTGATTCAGAATAATTTCAATATCCAAAATGCAGCGCGGCAGTGCTTTATGCATAAGAATACGTTTACCTACCGTTATAATAAAATAAGAGAGGTTCTGCGTCTGGACCATCAGCGTTCAATGGACGATACATGGATGCTGATCTGTTTGTATTTATACTTAAAATTATAGAACACATGTTTTGTGCGTGAAACACAAAATATGGAGAAAGTTTTGGTTGAAGTATTCTGAATTTTTGAAAAATATTCTGCTACAATGAATACAATTAAATAAAAGCAAAAAAAACAAAGGGGGCTTTAATATGACAGGATTTCCACTTATCATCGCTTTTATTGTTGCAATTGTATTCATGATTGTAGCTATTTCCAAATTTAAGATTCATCCGTTCTTATCGATTATGGGTGTTTCTTTGATTCTGGGATTGGTGGCAGGAATTCCGCTGGTCGACCAGACCGCATCGGACGGAACTGTTACCAGTGGTCTGGCAACAGTGATTGGAGCCGGATTTTCCGGTACATTCACCAGTATTGGCATCGTTATTATTCTTGGAGCATTAATCGGAAGCATTCTGGAAGAGACCGGAGCTGCATTGAAACTTGCAGACATGGTCATCCATCTGGTTGGAAAAAACCATCCAGAGTTGGCTATGGAACTGATGGGATGGGTTGTTTCCATTCCGGTATTCTGTGATTCTGGATTTGTTATTTTGAATCCAATCCGAAAAGCATTGGTAAATCGTACCGGTGTGTCATCCGTTGCAATGTCCATCGCACTCTCCTGCGGTTTGTATATCTCGCATGTATTCATTCCGCCGACACCGGGGCCGATTGCTGCGGCATCGACACTGGGGATTGGAGATAATTTACTGATGGTTATGGGAATTGGAGCATTATGTTCTGTATTTCCTCTGATTGCTGGATATTTTTATGCAAAATACATCGGGAAAAAGGTAACAGCTGATGATGAAGCAAACTGTAATGATGTAAAGAAATCTTACGAAGAGCTGGTTGCTGAATACGGAAAACTTCCAAATGGATTTATTGCACTTGCACCGATTCTCATACCGATTCTTTTGATGGGAGCAAGCTCTATTGCATCAATGGCAGGCTGGTCAGGAACTGCAAATGACATTTTGAAGTTTTTGGGAACGCCGATTATTGCCCTTGCAGTTGGCACCATTTTCGGTGTGATTCAGCTTGTGGGTGCAAGGAGAATCGATAAATTTTATGATTTGACGAATGAAACATTAAAAACCGTTGGACCAATCTTGTTTGTAACAGCTGCAGGCGGTGTGTTGGGAAAAGTGATCGCTTCTACAAGTATGATTGATTATATTACACAAAATGCAGAATTGCTGGAGACAATAGGTATTTTCTTCCCGTTTATCCTTGCAGCGATTTTGAAGAGTGCACAGGGATCTTCAACAGTTGCACTTACGACAACAGCAGGAATCGTAGCTCCTATCCTGCCGGTTCTGGGACTGGATTCCCCGATACGGGCAACGCTTGCGGTAATGGCAATCGGGGCTGGAGCTATGACAGTATCTCATGCAAATGATTCCTATTTCTGGGTAGTTACCAATTTCGGCGCGATGACTCCGGAAAAAGGATACAAAACACAGACAATGGCAACGCTCGTGCTTGGTCTTTCCGGTATGCTTGAGATCTTTATACTGTCACTCTTCCTTCATTAGGGAAAAATACAAGATGAAAAAGGGAGGCTTCTCACTATGAAATTTTTATTTGCATCAGATTCTTTTAAAGGAACGTTATCTTCTGCGCGTATTGCAGAACTGCTTACGACAGCAGCAAAAGAATCCTTTCCGGATTGCACCTGTACCAGTATTGAGACTGCAGACGGAGGCGAAGGTACAACGGATGCTGTATTGTCTGCAGTTCAGGGGCAGCGGATTCCACTTGTGGTGTGCGGGCCTCTCTGGAAAAAAACAGACTGCTTTTACGGAAAACTGGATGAAGAACGTGCAGTCATGGAAATGGCGGCAGCATCCGGTCTTCCACTGTTGACAGAACCGGAACGAGATCCTGAAAAAACAACTACCTATGGAACCGGAGAAATGATCCTGGATGCATTGGATCGTGGTTTTCGGGATATTTCGATCGCAATCGGAGGATCGGCGACGAATGACGGAGGAATGGGATGTATGTGCGCCTTGGGAGTTCGTTTTCTGGATGAAAATGGCGAGATCTTGCAGGGATGCGGGGAAAATCTGGGTAAAATTTCTGAAATTGATGTTTCCGGTCTGGATTCAAGAGTTGCAAAGACAAAATTCACAGTCATGTGTGATGTCAATAATCCGCTCTGTGGGGAAAATGGAGCAACCTATACATTCGGTCCACAAAAGGGAGGAACCCCGGAGAGTTTAGCAAGGCTTGAGGAGGGAATGCTCCATTACCGGGATGTTCTTTTGAGAGAGTTTGGGGTGGATGTCAATGAAATTCCGGGAGCAGGTGCAGCCGGCGGTTTGGGGGCCGCACTGGTGGTCTTTTTAAATGCGGTGCTGAAATCAGGGATTGAAACGGTTCTGAATCTGGTTGATTTTGACAGCAGGCTTCAGGGTGTATCTCTTGTGGTTACAGGAGAAGGGCGCACAGACTGGCAGTCTGCGTTTGGAAAGGTACTGCATGGTGTCGGGATGCACAGCAAAAAGTACGGCATTCCGGCAGTGGCCATTGTTGGCTCCATGGGACAGGGTGCAGAAAGAATCTACGATTCAGGAATCGATTCGATTCTGACTACAGTCAATGCCCCAATGGAACTGCATGCGGCACTGGAACAGGCCGAAGAATTATATCTCAATGCGGCGAGACGTCTGTTTCGAATGCTGAAAGCCGGAAATGAGATGAAACAAACAGATTAAAATTCCTGCAAATGACAGGAGTTTTCCGGCAGCCGCGCCTGGTGCATGGTAGGAAATTTCGATTTTGTGTTTTCCCTGTTTCAGCGGAAAGCCCAGGAATGCAGTATTTACTTTTTCATAAGATACGTTCTTGCCATCCACCAGGACTTCAAAATGAGAGTCATAAGGAATGGTTGTGATAAAATAACTTTTTTGATCAACCTGGATCGTTCCCTTGAGCTGATTGCCTTTGGAAGCATTTTTATCCGCGTGAAATTCAGACTGATATAGTGTTTCGTTTGAAGCCGGGTCCTGCCAGGTTCCCAGAGAAAGCTGCAGATTGGAAAGCTGGTAGCTTCCTTTTCCAAGGGTGAGGGAGATCTGCTGCTGCCCTTTTTCCAATGGAACCGCATACGTAAATGTTGTGTTGTGGTTATAGTAAATGTGCGATCTGGCACTTAATTTATTCCGTTCTTTTTCCAGTGTGATGGATACGTCAGAAGATGGCTTCTTGTTTTTTACATGAAATTGCAGGAATAAAACATGCTCCTGCTCATTTTGTCCGTTCTCATTCCAGTTCGGAAATAAGTCTGCAAGATTTAAATGAAGAATCTCAGTCTGTTTTAATACTGCCGTTATGGTTTCGTCTGTTTGTGTCAGAGTGTTTCCGGTCTTTTGGAGAGCCGGAAGCGTCATTGTTCCGGATGTGATCTTCAGACTGTCAGAATCCGGAGTCTCTTTTTGTCCGCCTTTTTCTACTACAGCATAATCTAAAAGTGTAGTCTGATTGTACGGAAACGGTAATGTATCATAGGTCTGTTTATTTAGCAGCCGGTTCGTTGCATAGGCAATTGGTGATACATTGTCATTTTTCAGAACTTTCGTATTTCCGATTGTACAGTCCCATTGATAGCCGGGAACATCCTCCTGGGTGATCAGATATTTGATGCCCATAAACCGTTGATAGACAGGATTTCTGGAAACAGACTGCATTAGAAAATTCCGATAGGGCTCTTCCAGTTCAAACGTCTTTGTCCGAAATTCCTGATAATCTGCATTATATACAGAAGAATACACAGAGCTGCTGTACTGTCCGGTGCTCCAGATGCGATTGAGATCGGCAAACTCTTCTTTTGGGGTACCGATTTGTTCCATGCGGTAAAACTCTTGTTTTCGCGTGATAAATTCGGTTGCTTTTTTCGTTTCATAATCCGCTATTTTCTGATAAAAACCGGAATCCAGCATCGTGTCTGCCTGTGTCTGGAAAGACTGATCGTAGATTCCAAGGAACAGGATTGGCGGGATCAAAAGGCACAAAACACTTCCGGTGCGAAGGGATTTTCTGTTTGTCCGAATCCCGAAACGAGTCAATTCATAAAAGAGCAGGTAGCATCCCGCCATGATGACGACGTCCAGAGCAAGTAAGAATCGGCTGAAGGACGGCATGGATTCTGTGTTTCCGGTAAATATCAGTATGATCGTCAGAATATAAGGCAGAAGTCCGCGCCAGAGCGGGCGAGCTTCTTCCTGTTGTTTTTGCATATAGCAGGCGATCAGATAGCATAAAACCGGAAGAAACGGAATCAGAACCTTGTCCCGGATGTACAGTCCGCCATTGAGCAGATAAGAAAAGAACGGAATCGTCAGAATCAGGATCGTGCTCCAGATCAGGATCCGTTCTCCTCTTCTCTTCCAGGCAAGTCCGGCGATCAAAACGGTCAGGATCAGTGTGGTCAGTCCGATTGCATAAGGATGATAAAGGATCGAGGATAATTTTACTGTAGGAATAAAAAGGGAAAGATCTGTCGGTGTTGTTTCCCCTTCTCTTCCGCCGTGCAAAGCCATTGCGGTTGGGACTAAAAAGAAGGCGCTTAAAAGAATCGCGGTCAGGATCGGACCTAAAAACCGGATTCCGTCTCTGAGAAAATCAAGAAACCGGATTTTCTTTCCAAGCGAATCCTGCAGCATAAAGTATCGGTGCAGTCCGTATAAAATCAGGACCAGAATTCCGCCGATACTGAAGTAGAAGCTGGTCATGATCATCAAAAATACACCGGATAAATAGAGAAGCGGTTTTCCTTTTTCCAGGAAAGAATCCACACCCCAAAGAGCCATACACAGAAACGGCATATAATTGACAAACATAATCTGGTTGTAGGACTGAAAAATCATAGGTGCTGACAGCAAAAACAACAGTGCAGTCAGAAAGCTGACAGTCTGGGAGAACCCTCTTTTTATGAGCCAGAAGTAAAGCAATACAACTGCTGATGCAAGGCAGGTGAAGGATGCTGCAATCAGATAATCGCTCATTTTCACAAAAGGAAGCAGATAGGACAACAAAAAAACAGGACTGTACAGTCCATAGTAGGCAAAGTTATAAATGTTCTGTCCTCCTCCGATGCCCGCTGCAAATTCCGGGAAGAAGTCTCCGGTGTCATAAAACTGCTGTCGGAAATAATCCGGAAATACGCTGTGCTGGCTGATCCAGTCTACTTTTGAGCCGAATACACCATATCTCCCGCAAAATAACCAGCAGAAAAACAAAGTGAAAAGAATCAAAAGAAAAGGCATCCGCCATTGTTTGCATTTAGTGTTCGTATTCATAGTGTGTCCTCGTTTCCTCTTCGCTGGAATCTTTTAAAATAAAAATCGGCCGGTGTTTTGTCTCCAGATATGTCTTAGACAGGTACTGTCCTACAATTCCGGTACATAAAAGCTGCACGCCACTTACCATAAAGATGATGCAGGCAAGAGAAGGCCATCCGGATACAGGGTCTCCCCAGATCAAGGTCCGTACGATGATCACGATGATCATGACAAAAGAAACCAGACAGAACAAAAGTCCCAGTACAGATGCCAGTGACAATGGCGCCACAGAAAATCCGGTGATTCCTTCCATGGAATATACAAACAGTTTTCTTAAAGACCACTTTGTCTCTCCGGCCCGGTCAGAACGTCTGGTTGCCACGCTGTCATACTCCTCTTCTAACAGAATTTTGTACATCTTCGGCAGCAGTGACGGCGGATCCTGCAGATCTACATCCATGACTGCAACATAATCTCCGCCGGCATTGGAAAGACCGGCATAAATGGCTGCTTCTTTTCCAAAATTACGGGAAAAAGAAAAGTATTTGCAGCGAGGATCTTTTTGGTGCAGCGCTTTCATTTCCAGCAGTGTATGATCAGTGGATCCATCGTCGATAACTAACAGTTCAAAGTCAATATTCTCCATTTGCTTCATAACGGGCTGCATTGCCTGATAATATACAGGCAGAGCCTCCTCTTCATTAAAGCATGGGATAATTACAGTAATTGTTTCAGTTTTCATATTCTGTCTACCTCCTGGAAACGATGATACTGGTATTTTCTTAAAAAAATCCAAAAGCAAATCTTAAAAATGCTTAAGAAAAATAGTATTTTTTTTAAATTCGCTATAATATACACAGATCAAACAGCTTAAAATAGAAAAGAAAGGGATAAAAATATCCGGCAGGAGACAGCAAGCAGAAAGGCCAATCAGGATCTGAGCACTGCACTCCTCCATGATCTGCGTACACCGCTGACGATTTTGAATGGATATCTAGACCGGTGCCTGCAGAAAACATCCGATATCAGAAATGAGCATATGCTGAGAGTTCCTATTACCAGTGCAGTCATGACTGTGAAAGAGGACATTTAATATTTTAGAGGTGGGAAAATCGTATTTTTTGAGAAAAAAAACACATCCCGGATGAAATACGATCCGGGATGTGTTGAAAAATCAGAGATTTAACGGATAAAGTTTGTCTTTACCTTCTCTTCTGATTCCGGTTTTGAAATTCCAGCATTTTTTCCGGCTTCCAGACAATGCAGAAGCCATGCCATATTTTTGCCGAGAACATGCATGATCTGAATTCCTTCTTTGTCCTGAAGTACTTCATCCGGAGTGTTGCCGTGTACCATATTCCAATAGTTGGAAGAAACGATTGGCATCTGGTGGAATGAAAAGTATTTTAAGAGGACATCCAAGGTTGCTGTGGTGCCGGCGCGTCTTGCGGATGCAATGGCGGCAGCAGGTTTCAGCAACATATCTTTTCCGGCAAGAGAACAGAACTTATCCATAAATTCGATGATCTGCCCGCTTGGAGATGCCCAGTATACCGGAGAGCCGACGATCAGAGCATCTGCCTCTTTCATCTTTTCGGCAGCTGCTCTTACATTTTCAAGTTCCGGGGTTCCAGCCTGAAAAATTTCGCTTTCGATTCCGTTTTTCTCTAAAACCCCGGCAATCTGGATAAGTGCGGTATACGTGCAGCCTTCTTTTCTCGGGCTTCCATTTAACATCAAAACTTTCATTTTCAATTCCTTCTTTCTTTTGAGCTTATAATAAATATTATAACGCAGAAGGAACTTTTATGTAAATATTAAGAAAACAGTTTCATAGAGAAAAGGTTACTCTTCCTCATGGCTGGCAGCATATTTTCTGCCAAGCTTGATCAGACCGGCAAAATAGAGAGCGGTCAAAACACCTGCGATAATATAAGCAACTGTCATTGGCAGACCAAATCCAATTTTCTGACTCAAAATGAAAGAAGATATGATGAACATATAAAAACTTCCTGGAATCAATGCAATCAGATAGATTCCTTTTTTTGCCCCCTTTTTCGCCATCAGATAAATAGTAATTGCAGCAAATGCGAAAACTCCGATGGTCTGGTTGCTCCATGCAAAATATCTCCAGAGGATATTAAATCCTTCTGTATTCATTTTTGCAAAAACAAGGATCAAAATGACAGGAATAAAAATTCCCAATGTCACAAGTACACGATTTTTTCTGGTTTTCTGATCAATGTGCAGGTAATCTGCAACCATCAGACGGCAGGAGCGAAGGGCTGTATCGCCGGATGTGATTGGAAGAACAATCACACCGAGGATTGCGATGATTCCTCCCACAGGACCAAGCAGACCTTTTGCAACTTCGCCAACTGCTGCGGTAGCTCCGGCAGTAGAACCGCTGTTGTAAAGTCCCATAGCTGCTGCTGCCCAGATCATGGCGATCAGGCCTTCCAGAATCATCATTCCATAAAAGACTGTGCGTCCTTCTTTTTCATGTTCTACAGAGCGTCCAATTAAAGTACACTGTGTAGAGTGAAAACCAGATGTAATTCCACAGGCTACTGTTACGAAAAAGACAGGAATGAATTTTGTTCCTGCTCCCGAATTTCCTTCTGCATCAAAGATCGGATACACATCAAAAATTCCTTTGAGACCATGGCTGAAATCAATATTATCAAGCTGATATCCCTGAATAAAGATTCCAGCAAATACTCCGACTGCCGATAAGAGCAGAATCGCACCGAAAATCGGATAAATCTTACCAATGATCTTATCAATCGGGAACAAAGTTGCGACCAGATAGTAAAGTAAGATCACTCCGTAAATTACCCATGTCCATACATTGACATCCTGAAATCCGCAAATCTGTCCTGCGAATAGATCTCCCGGGGTATAGGTGAAAACAGCACCAACAAGAAGCATCAGAAAACAAAGGAAAATATTATACACCTGATAGGTTTTATTTCCCAGAAATTTCCGGATGATTCCCGGCATTTGTGCACCATTCTGGCGAAGTGACATCATTCCGCTTAAATAGTCATGTGTTGCACCGCTGATCACACATCCGATTGGAATGGTAATAAATGCGATTGGTCCAAACAAGATCCCCTGAATCGGCCCAAAAATCGGACCAGTACCTGCGATATTTAAGAGGTTGATCAATGCGTTCTTCCATTTATTCATAGGAACATAATCAATACCGTCTTTCATTCGTACGGCTGGAGTCTCGCGATCGTCAGGTTTAAAGACATGCTCTACAAATTTCCCGTACAGCCAGCCTCCAAGTAAAAGTATTACAAGCCCTGTTATAAAAGTTGCCATAAAATTTTCATCTCCCATTTCTTTATAATAGAGTGCACTCTGTTTTATAGATATTTTATACTTTTTTAATAAATTGTCAATAGGTTTTGCACTGTTTTCTTTATTTTTTTAAAGAACTGGCAAATTAACGCTTTAGCTTAATAAACTTTTAAAAGTAAAAAAGACAGGATTGCCATCTCTTTCAACGGCTGTCCTGTCTGGTTCTGTTTACATCAGTTTTCTGAATAAGTTTTTCAGATCTTCTACACTGGCATCTTTTGGATTGCCTGGTGCACATGCATCTGCGTGCGCAGATTCGGCAAGGAACGGAAGATCTTCTTCTTTGAGTGCTTCCAGTTTTGTTGGGATTCCTACATCTACAGAAAGTTTCTGTACTGCATCCACAGCAGCTTTTCTGTACTCGTCAGCAGACATCTCATCTACACCTTTCACGCCCATAGCACATGCGATTTCGCGATATTTTTCTCCGGAGCAATCTGCATTGTATTCCATAACAATTGGAAGCATCATCGCACATGCGACACCATGAGGCGTATCATAAACAGCTCCTAATGTATGTGCCATGGAATGCGCAATTCCAAGGCCGACATTGGAAAATCCCATCCCTGCGATATACTGTCCGAGAGCCATTCCTTCCCGTCCTTCTTTTTCATTTGCTACTGCACTTCTCAAAGATCTGGAAATGATCTCGATCGCTTTTAAGTGGAACATATCTGTCATCTCCCATGCTCCTTTGGTTGTATAACCTTCGATGGCATGTGTCAGTGCATCCATACCGGTAGAGGCAGTCAGTCCCTTTGGCATAGAGGACATCATATCCGGATCAACGATCGCAATGATCGGCATATCATGCGGATCCACACAGACCAATTTTCTTTTTCTTTCCACATCTGTGATCACATAGTTGATGGTAACTTCTGCAGCTGTTCCTGCAGTTGTCGGAACGGCAATGATTGGAATACAGGGTTTTGTTGTAGGCGCCACACCCTCCAGACTTCTTACGTCTTCAAATTCCGGATTTGCAATGATAATACCGATTGCCTTTGCGGTATCCATAGAAGAACCGCCGCCAATTGCAACAATGTAATCTGCTTTGGCAGCTTTGAATGCGGCAACACCATTCTGTACATTTTCGATGGTCGGGTTTGCTTTGATGTCAGAATAAATTTCATAAGCAAGCCCAGCTTTGTCAAGAACGTCTGTCACCTTTCCTGTGACTCCGAATTTGATCAGATCCGGATCCGAGCAGACGAATGCTTTTTTGAAAGCTCTTGCCTTTGCTTCTGCTGCAATTTCCTGGATTGCTCCTGCCCCATGATAAGATGTTTCGTTCAGCATAATTCTATTTGCCATTTGTATCACTCTCCTTTGTTTTGATTTTAACAATTTTTCACAAAAATAGAAAGTGAAAAACTGTCAAATTTGTCACTTTACAATAGATTTAATACCTTAAATACTTCCATTAGTTTCAGAGGCATAGCATCAACCAGAGAGCGTGCAATTTCTTCTGGAGTTCCTTTCAACTTTCCAAGAACCCTCTGTACAGTCATATAGATGGAACCCTGGCAATACATTTCCAGTAAGAAACGCAAATGCTCTGAAATTTTCTCTCCGGTCTTCTGTTCAATCTGGTCTGTATAAAATTGAAGGATCAGATGAAAGTCGTGATCCCTCAGGCAGTTCTGATCATCATTCTTAAAGGCAGTACGAAAAAACAGATTCTCCTGCTGGATATAATAAAATTTATTGACAAGTCCTTCGTAGATTGTTTCGCTCTTTCCCATGTACTCGAAAGATTTCAAAAGAATCTTATCAAAATACCAGTTGATCAAATCGTATTTGTCCTGAAAGTTTCGGTAAAAGGTCTGCCTTGTTGTACCGCATACTTCAACAATTTCTTTTACTGTGATTTTTTCTACCGGCGCATATTTCATACATTCTTTCATCGCTTCCGAAAGCCGGTATTTCATACGTTCCGGATCCCTGGAAGGTTCTTTGGTATTCTGTAGTTTTTCCATGCGTGTTTCAGCTCCGTGATTTTTATCATTTATAAAGACAGTTTATCATGAAGGCAGTGTGGAAACAATACAGATGTGTGTGAAAGCGGCTGTAATTCATAAATTTGATGGATACGATCATACCAACAGTTGTGGATCCCTGTGCAAATTTTGTGGACAGATAACAGACGATTCCGATATAGACAGCAATAGTTCCCGTCAGGATTTTTGTCTTGATCCTGACATTCTGTTCTTTCAGATAGCTGTCCAGATATTTTGGATATGCACCGCGCGCCTGAACATCTGCAAAGAAATAGTTTTTCTGTTCTGCCTGCATTGCTGCCAGTACATCCTCCGGCTTTGGTGTCAGCGGGTATGTCGGCATTGCCAGAATCATGCAGCCAACCTGACTGTCCGGCATAATCTCATGCGCCAGCTTTACTGCTTTTGCTGATGCAACCAGTTCATGATGGATTGCCTGATACAGATCCTGCTTTGTGAGCTGTTCCTTTGGAGTCAGGATTCCACCGCTGATCAGAGGCTGATGCAGCACGGAATTGATTTCATTGAAAGTAAGCCAGTACTTTACTTTTCCTCTGTAGCGTTCAAAGATTACTTTACAGAAATTCATATAAAAGTCGATGAGCTTTCGGCTCCTCCATCCGTCATACTCTCTTGCAAGATGCAATGGAGTCTCGTAATGGGAAATCGTCACCAATGGCTCAATACCATACTTTTTGCACTCATTCAGTACATCATCATAGAAGTGAAGTTCTTTTTCATTTGGCTCTTTGTCATTTCCATTTGGGAAAATTCTGGACCATGCAATAGAAAATCGAAACACCTTAAATCCCATCTCTGCAAGCATGGCAATATCTTCTTTGTAACGATGGTAAAAATCGACTGCCACAAGCTTCATGTTGTCCGCTGTAGGTTCTTCTGTAGGTGCCCCCTTGATTCCCTTTGGCATGATATCCTGAATGGACAGCCCTTTTCCATCCTCCAAATACGCTCCTTCACACTGGTTGGCTGCCACTGCGCCGCCCCATAAAAAATCCTTTGGAAATATTACTCGATTCATCTCTTTTTTATCCTTTCTCTATTTTTTGACTGTTAAAATTGCATCTCCTGCTTTTACCGGACCGAATTCTTTTTGTACCACGATTTCTGAAAAATCATCTGCGTTTGTAATAAGAACCGGTGTAATGACATCATGTGTTTTCTGGATTTCCTGCAGATCAAATGTAATCAGCGGATCACCTTTTTTCACCAGATCCCCCTGAGAAATATGCACCTCAAAATGAGTTCCGCCCAAATTTACCGTTTCCAGTCCTACATGGATCAAAAGCTCCATTCCCTGATCGTCTGTCAGTCCAATTGCATGTTTTGTATCAAAAAGAGCGGACACTACTCCGTCAAAAGGCGCATAGACGATTCCTTCTTTTGGAAGAATTGCAATTCCTTTTCCAAGTATCTCTTCTGAAAATGTGGGATCATTGACGTCTTTTAGAGATTTGAGTTCTCCTGTCAGCGGACTGAAAACAGTTTGTCCCAAAATAGAATGCTCTGCGTTTTCCTTTTGCTTTGGTTCGCACCCAAACAGCAGGATACTTCCGATTGTTCCTGTAATCGTCACTGCTGCTCCTGTGGCACAGGCTGGAAATGAACCCGGATTTTCCACAGATATGGAATTTACCACGGAGATCAGTCCCGGAAGTCCTGCATACACATACTGTGTTGCTCCCAGTATCGCAGCGATTGCACTTCCGATTGCAGCCCAGATACAGCCATAAATAAACGGTTTCTTTCTCGGCAGTGTGATCCCATAGATTGCCGGTTCTGTAATTCCGAAAATTCCTGTGATTCCGGCGGACAGTGCATCTGTTCTCAGCTGCTTGTCTTTTGCTTTTAAAAATACTCCAAATGCAGCTGCCATCTGTGAAATTACAGCAATCTGAATAAAAATCTGCAGTGTGTCCTGTCCGTTCTGCGCAAAATTGGCAATTACAATCGGAACCATCCCCCAGTGAATGCCAAAGATTACGATCACCTGCCACACCCCGCCGACAACTGCACCTGCGATCGGAGGCGCCATCTGATACAGAAGATTGTATCCGGCGGCAACTCCATTGGACAGCCACTGGATCAATGGACCGATCACAACGATGGTCAGTGGAACCAGCGCTGCCAGGCAGATAAGCGGAGTAAATAAGGATTTGATCAATTCCGGCAAATGTTTATTTAGAAATTTCTCCAGCTTGGACAGCAGTGCAACTAAAATCAAAGGCGGCAGTACAGAAGAGGTATAGGTGATTTCCGTCAGGTTTACAAAAAGAAAACGGATATTCTCTCCTTCTGCGATTTTTCCTGCCATTTCTGTCCACACAGGATTTACAAGTGCCAGACAGCAGGCGGCCGCAATATATGGATTGCAGTGAAAATGCTTTGATGCGGAAATCGCAAGCAGTACCGGCAAAAAGGTAAACGGCGTCCAGCTGATAAAATTAAAAACCTGATAGACTCCGGTTTCTGTCACGGATGGTACTGCCATTGTAAGAATGATCAGCAATCCCTGTAAAAGTCCTCCGGCTGCAAGGACATAACAGACAGGTGCAAATACTCCTGATATCATCTGAAGCAGGCGGTTTAACAGGTTTTCTTTTTCTTTTGGGCGTTCTTCCTGTTCTGTTTTTTTGTTTGTTTCAAGTTCTGCAGAAACTGCCTCGAATACATCTCCCACATGATTTCCTATCACGACTTGAAACTGTCCCTGTTTCTGTACAACCGTGATCACGCCGGGCAGGGCTTTGATTTTTTCCTCTGCCTGTCCGGGTGTATTTTTCAAAACCAGACGGAGTCTGGTCGCGCACCGTTGTGCACTGGCAATATTGTCTGCACCGCCTGCAAGACGAATGATATCATGTTCCAGCTTTTGATAATCTTTTACTGCTTCTGCCATTTTTCCCTCTCCTTTTCTTTACGCATTCAATCCTGCCTCGTATCCTTCCCGGATTCCAAGATATCCGTTTTTCACCCCATTGGCATCTCCCACTTTTAATACTTTGCAGGAAACATGTTCCATGGAGTCTAGAAGGGTTCTGTCTGTTTTCACTCCGACTGCAATAATAACCGTATCAATATTTTCAAGTACAAATCTTTCCCCGTCTTTTCTGCGGTTACCGTATGATCTCCGATTTCCAAAAGTTTTGTAGAAGTATGAATCTGAACTCCGTTTTGGGAAAACCGCTCTTTCATGTATTTTGTTGGAGCTGCTTCTCCATCTTTCATGATCTGCGGAAGCATTTCTATAATGGTTACCTGTTCACATTGCTGACCGAGCATATCGGCAGTTTCAGCTCCTACGAGACCGCCGCCGATGACCACAACACGATTGCCCGGCTCTGTTTTTCCAAGGAGTACATCATGAGCAGTTACGACAAAATCCTGATCTGCACCTTGAATCGGCGGAATAAACGGTCTGCTTCCGGTTGCGATGATGACCGTATCCGGTTCATAGAGTTTGATCAGTTCTGCATCGGCGGTTGTATTCAGAAGGATCTGTACATGCATTTTCTCCAGCATACTTTTCTGCCAGCACAGAAACGAAGTAAACTCGCTTTTTCCGATCGGAACCGATGCGGGAATCCACTGTCCACCCAATCGGTCATTTTTTTCGATCAGAGTGACTTTATGACCCTTTAACGCTGCCGAGATCGCAGCCTCACATCCTGCAATACCACCACCTATAACGAGGACCTGTTTTGCCTTTTCGGTAGGAGTCAAATCATATTCATCTTCCATTCCGGTAAGCGGATTTACCAGACAGCGGATACCGTTTCCTTTTCCGTTCTCTCCGATACAGCCCTGCAGACAGCTGATACAACGGATCACTTCATCTCCCCGTCCTTTCAGAACCTTGTTTGGCAGTTCCGGATCCGCCAGGGAGGCTCTTGCCATGGTCACAAGATCTGCCTTTTTGGACTGGAGAACACTTTCCGCAATCTCTACATCATTGATTCGTCCTACAGCGATAACAGGAATCTGAACTGCTTTTTTCATTTCCGCGGCATGTTCCACATAACCCGCCCGCGGAAATACGGATGGCGGAATGATCGTGTGCGTGGATGCATATACGCCCTGGGAACAGTGAATACAGTCTGCGCTCGCTTCTTCCATCAACCTTGCGATGACCTTTGACTCTTCGATACCCAGCCCGCCCGGCACATATTCCACAGAAGAGATCCGATACAGCACCGGATAGTCTTCTCCGCATTTTTCTTTGATGTTCCGAATGATCTCCATGCCAAATCTTGCACGATTGCGGATCGTTCCGCCATATTCGTCGCTTCGTTTGTTAGAAAACGGGGATGCGAAAGCGCCTGCCAGATATCCGTGCGCTCCATGCACTTCTACTGCATCAAATCCGGCTGCTTTGGCTCTTTTTGCACAGTCACCGAATTGCTCTACCAGAGTATGGATTTCCGGGATCGTCAATTCTCTGGGTGTTTCCGGCATACTTGGCTCCCGGACTGCAGAAGGGGCTACGGGCTGCACTCCGGTCACGGCACTGCTTGTCTCTCTTCCGGCATGATAAATCTGAGCTGCGATTTTTCCGCCTGCGGCGTGAACGCGTTCGGTCAGCTTCCGATGGCTTTCAATCTGCCCATCCGCCTTTTGCTTTGTGTTCGTGATAAGCAATAAATTTTTCGGTTGCCTTTCCGTCCGGTGTACAATAATTGGTCACCATGGCTGATACGACCATCCTGTTTTTCAGTTCCAGACCATTGATCTTCATAGGTTCAAAAACTTTCATGTTTGTCATCCTTTCTATTCCTTGAATCTTTCTGATCTATACTATAAAAGTTTCTTCTGAATAGTTCCCCCTCATATGAGGGAAAAGAACGATTTTTTCTTCTTTTTTCTTGACTCACAGGACCGATGGAAATTAGAATAAAATAAACAGATTTTAAGAACTGCTGAAAGGATGAAAAAAAATGGCTGATATTGAACCGCATATCATTCCGAGTATTTATCTGGCAAATTATCTGAATGATTTTGAAGATGTAATCTTAAATTATGAGGTGCAGAAGACGCAGATCAGAAAAGGCAGTTATCTGACACAATATGGAGTGATCAATAACACTGCTTACTATATCAAAAACGGAATTGTCCATCTTTCACTTGGGCATGAACAGGGGAAGAAGTCTCTGAATATGTTTGGCCCCGGACTATTTTCCCGGTAGGCGTCGAGATTCATGAATTTCGTGTGGAATATGAAATGATCATACAGGCACTGACAGACTGTGAGGTATACAAGATGTCGTATCCCACTTTGAAAAAGATAGCAACAGAAAACGGAACCTTTGCCGGGGAGCTGCTTCGTGAGAATTGTGATTTTATCGGATATATGTTCTTTGACAGTATCAATCAGACATTTGAACCATGTCTGGCCAGAATTTGCGATATCTTATACCTCTATCTTACAAAAGTCCACCCGCTCTCTGCGAAAATCCCGCTGTCGCAGTCAGAACTTGCCAGCATTGCGGGAGCGTCCACTGCCCAGATGGAGCGCTCGATTTCGGATCCTGAAAAAAGAAGGGATCTTAGATACCTCCCGAAAACAAATAGAGATACTTGATGAAGAAAAATTACTGGCGCACTGTACGCTTGGAATGAGAAGCAACATTATCTGATTTTCTAATAAAATAGCTATGATTCAAACAATTTGAATCATAGCTATTTTAAAAAAGATTTGTCAAGAGCGAATGGGATATAATTTTACACCAATCCCCATCTATTCATAATATTTTCCAGTTCCAAGAATGGTACCAAACAACCCGAATACCCAAATCAAAGTAACCGCTTTTTGAGACGATTCCCACAAGCCTGCCGTAACCAGGAGAAAGCTGACAACAGGAAATAGGATCATGGATCCCAGCATCCAGTATCGGCAGCATTTTACAATATACGGCCAGTTACTGTTGTGAATCCGAATAAACGGAATATTCATTCGGAAGACCCCGTCGGACACATAATGAAGTTCATTTTCATCATAATAAGTCGGAAGCTGTTCTTTTGCAAATAAGCAGAACCCTGCACCAAATAAGGCAAATAAAGCTTCTAAAACAAAGATGTCCTTCTGGATCAGATTTACATCCTGCCATATTAAAATTCCGAATTCCAATATGCTGAATCCCAGGACAAACAAATACCACATTTTGTGAAAACCAGAATGTACGTGTTTTTGATTGTCTGACAAATGAATGGTTTTTCCCAGCAGTTCATCCATCTCCTGCGGCTCAAGTGCGGCATGAATCCGCTCACCTTTTAGCAGCTCTGCGACTGTTACTCCCAGGATATCTGCCAGAGGTTCCAATAAGGCGATATCTGGGAGACTCAGTCCACGTTCCCATTTTGATATCGCCTTATTAGAAAGAAACAGTTTTTCTGCCAGTTCCTTCTGTGTGTAACCTTTTTCTTTCCTCAGCGCTGCTACGAATCCCCCAAACTTTTGATTGTCAATTTCATACATGAAAAACATCACTCCTTATTGTTTTGATATTTTCAGTATAAAGAATCCCTGAATTTTTGGCAATCGACTGTCGGTAGAATCGCATATTTCTGCTGTTTAAAACATACTGTCCCTTAAAATATCATGATCTCTCAGCAGTTTTTCAATCACAGTTCCTTTTACGATCCGTATCAATGGCTTTTTCAATGCATTGAGCGGTCCCGGCAGTTCAATCTCCAGCGGAGATCTTCCGTCCATCAATTTAACGGAACTGTCTAAAAGTTCTCGTACATCATACACACTGCCCCACACTTCCGGTACCCCGCGGTCTACACCGAGCAGTCCATAGACAGCTTCCATTGCTGTACGGACAGAATATTCTGTCGTAAATACGGTATCTCTCGGCGTATCTGCAAACTGTCCGAGAAATGCGAAATTGATGCAGCCATCCGGAATGACATCCGGCCGGTCTCCTTTTGTTCTCGGCATAAAGAATGCTGTAATATAAGGCATCATCGTCGGTACACAAAGTGCACTGTTTTTTGCGAGTTCCGGAATCTCATCTGTCGGCACGCCGATGTGATACAGCCATTCTGCCGTAATCTCCTCTCCGGTACAGTCTTTCATCGGTTTTTTGATATAATCTCCAGGAACATCCGTGAAAAGTCCGTAAACCCAGACGCATACTTTTTCCGGATCCTGCTGTTTGAACTGTCCCTGACGGTTGATCGTCCAGCTCATCAGCCACTTGGAGTCTTTACAGCTTACAATTCCTCCGGTCACAACGTTTCCACTGCGTGGATCCCGTTTGCAGATATTTGTAATATAAGGAATAATCTTATCATCCAGCGTTGTGATCGTAGCAGATTCCCAGTTAGTCTTTGAAATATCAGAACAGAACTTCTCCGGATGTCCAAAGGCCGGATCCTGTCTGGCAATATTTTTCCAGAGTGACCAGCAGCCGCTTGTACGGACTTCTGCATCTCCGTTCGGTGCGTGATGATGATCTCCGTAGACAGTTCCTTCTGTACAGCTTCCGTTTGTCACAAATACCAGATCTTTCTCAGTCAGAAGGATTCCTTTCTCCACACCATTGACTTTGCATTCAATGGCCGAAGCTACCTTCTTTCCGTCTTTTCTCTCAAATACGACGTTCGTTACTTCGGTATGAAACTGAAAATCAACACCTGCTGCTTCCAGATATTTCTGCATAGGAAGAATCAGAGATTCATATTGATTGTATCTTGTGAATTTCAAAGCGCTGAAATCCGGCAGTCCTGCAATATGATGAATGAATCTCTGGAAATACAGCTTCATCTCCAGTGCACTGTGCCAGTTTTCAAAAGCAAACATCGTTCTCCAGTAAAGCCAGAATGTAGAGTCAAAGACTTCTTCATCAAAAACATCCTCGATCGTCTTATCATACAGATCTTCATCCGGAGTCAGGAACAGCTTCATGATCTCCATGCAGCCCTTCTGGCTTAAATTAAATTTGCCGTCTGTATGGGCATCTTCTCCGCGATTGACAGTTGCCCGGCAAAGAGAGTAATTCGGATCGTGCTTGTTCAACCAGTAAAACTCATCCAAAACGGATGCATTCGGCACTTCCAGCGACGGAATACTGCGGAACAGATCCCACAGACATTCGAAATGATTTTCCATCTCACGTCCTCCGCGCATCACGTAACCTCTGGTCGGATCGAAGATACCGTCACATGCGCCTCCTGCAATATCCATTGCTTCCAGGATATGGATATGATCTCCCGGCATCTGTCCGTCTCTTACCAGGAAGCAGGCAGCTGCAAGAGAGGCGAGCCCGCTTCCTACGATATAAGCACTCTTCTCTTCCACCCCCTCCGGTTTTTCCGGTCTGGCAAATGCTTCATAATTTCCATTTGAATAATAGATCCCTTTTTTATTTTTCACCTGTTTTCCGCGTTCTGTGTTCCGGTAATCCTGATACCGGGCATCCATCTGTGCCTTCTTTTGCTTTTTCTGAGATTTTTTCTTCATATATGTGGCAGCTCCTGCACCTGCAGCGATCGCAGCAATTCCAATCCCAACGTGTTTTTTTGCCATAGTAATGACCACCTTTCCAGAAATGTCGTCCGATTCAGATCGGATATCTTTGTTTCTGCCCATATACTATGATTTTTATTCATGAAATTCAATTTACAAATCAGGACGTTTGATAAAATTTTTATCACGGATCGGTTTTTGATAAAAAATTCTGGACGGAATTCGTAATACTGCCATGTAGCGTCAGCGCCATATTGTCTACAATTTCACTGTAGTCCTCCTTCATGCCCTGTTTGATCCAGTCCAGCATGATTCCCACAAAACTATATTTGTAAAAATTTGCGATAAATTCTTTCTGTTCCTCCCGAATCTGCATTCCGGCTGTTTTCTCTTCCACAACTGCTTTCAGCAGATCATAGGTCAGATGAAACAGATAATTTTCAATCTGTTCCCTGCTGACAGAATGGTATGCATTGAGAATAAACGGCTTGTTTTCCAAAACTGCTTCAAAAATCTGCAGGATGCCTTCCTGCCATGTATCATAGGTCTTTTTCCCCTGCAGCGCTCTTTTTGCATCCTCCAGACAGGACCATTCAACCAGATCGTAAATATCTTTAAAGTGATAATAAAAAGCCATCCTGCTGATTCCGCAATCCGATGTAATATCAGAAATCGTAATCTTGTCCAGAGGTTTTTGAAGCATTACTTTCTTTAAAGATGCTTCCAGGGCCTGTTTCGTTGTGTTGGACATGAAATCCCTCCTTATCATGCGTTCCTTCCAATAGCATACAGGATAAACATGAACTTTACGTGAATTTTTTTCAATTATTTTCCCGAAAACTCTGTACAGTCAGATTCCGGTATGCTATACTCTACCTCGCATTTATCAAATCAGAGGTGCATTTTGCCCTCTGGACTGGTTCGTGAACTTCCCAGTATAAAAAACCAAGTATCTCGTAAGGTGGTCTTTGCCACGGAATAAAAAAGTAAAGGAGATTGGAGAATGAATGCAAAAAAAGTCATCATTGACTGCGATCCCGGGATCGATGACGCACTCGCCCTGATGCTGGCGCTGCGATCACCGGAACTTGAGATTTTAGGGATCACAGTTGTCTCTGGAAATGTACCGGCAAAAAAAGGCGCGTCAAATGCGCAAAAAGTTCTGCACTGGATGAACCGACCGGACATTCCTGTTTATCTTGGAGAAGAACTGCCGCTTGTCCGTCCTTATGTGGATGCTATGGATACCCACGGGGAAGACGGTCTCGGCGAATCTCATTACCCCGAAATCACAGATGGAACAATCAATACGGATGGTGTGGGCTTTCTTGCCCGTACACTGCATGAAGCTGCCCAAAAGGAGGAGCCGGTTTCGATCATTGCTCTGGGACCTCTGACAAACCTGGCCAGACTGGTTCAAAATGATCCTGAAAGTCTTGCCGGTCTTGGAGAACTGATCAGTATGGGCGGCAGCTGCCAGAGCCATGGAAACTGCTCTCCGGTCGCAGAGTACAACTACTGGTGCGATCCGCATGCCGCAGAAATTGTATATCGTGCATTTGAAGAACTGCCTGTTTTACAGGACAAACAGATTCACATGGTGGGACTGGATGTGACAAGAAAAATCGTCCTGACTCCTGACATTTTAGAATATATGTGTTGTGTGAATCCGCAGATGGGCGAACGTATCCGAAATATTACCCGGTTCTATTTTGATTTTCACTGGAAACAGGAAGGAATCATCGGCTGTGTCATCAATGATCCGCTTGCAGTCGCTTACTTTATCGACCGTACTCTCTGCAGCGGAATGGAAGCCTGTACGAGAATTGCAACGGAAGGTCTGTGTATCGGACAGAGCGTTGTAGACAGATTTGACTTCTGGAAAGGACATAAAAACAGCTATATTCTGACCAGGACATCTCCATTGTCATTTATGCAGATGTTTTTTGACAGAGTTCTTGGTGTACCAGACAAAACAAGCCTGCCCATGCTGGAACAGATCATGAAAGGAGACGTATTATGAGAAAATTTTCAACCAATAAACTTTGTATCCTCGCCCTTTGTTCGGTGATCAACCTGATCGGAGGTCAGATCGCACTGCTGCTTCGCCTTCCGATTTATCTGGATTCTTTTGGAACGGTGTTTGCGGCCGCTGTGATGGGGCCTTTTTATGGAATGATTCCCGGAATCGTCAGTAATCTGATCGGAGGCGTGACAACTGATATTTACGCGCTTTATTACCTTCCGGTCCAGATGATCACCGGATGTATGGCCGGTTTTGTTTTCCGGAAAATGCCGCCTCATGGCGGAAAAGATCTGGGAAAAATCCTGTTTGGAGCCGGAATGATCAGTATTCCGGGAACGCTGGTCAGCTCTTCTATTACTGCAATCGTATTCGGTGGAATCACCTCGTCCGGATCTACACTTCTGGTGCAGCTGTTCCATCATCTTGGTCTGGGGCTGACTGCAAGTGTATGCATGGTTCAGGGATTGACCGACTATGCAGACAGAGCGATCGTTCTGGCACTGACAGCCGTACTTCTGGCACTGCTTCCTTCTTCCGTTAAAGCAGCAGTAAATAAGTAAGGAGAATATTCATGGAAAGATACAATAAGATTACAAATAAAAATCCGCGGGAAATCGTGCTGTTAAAAGGCAGACCCTGTGCCTGGGGAAAATGCCGTTTCTGTGATTATATTGAGGATAATTCACGGGATGTTCAGGAAATGAACGCTCTGAATCAGGAAGTCCTCTCCCATGTCACCGGAGAACTCGGTGTATTGGAAGTCATCAATTCGGGAAGCTGTTTTGAGCTTCCCGAAGAGACTCTGAAAATGATCAAAGAAATTATTGCGGAAAAGCAGATCCACCGTCTGTTTTTTGAATCCCACTGGATGTACCGGAAACATCTGCAGAAAATGCGGGATTATATGGGAATTCCCATTACTTTTAAAATTGGTGTGGAAACATTTGATAAAACCTTCCGGGAGGAGTATTTAAATAAGCATGCAGATTTTGACTCTCCGGAAGAAGTCCGCAAATACTTTGATTCACCCTGCCTGATGGTCGGCATCAAAGGCCAGACAAAAGAAATGATCGATTATGATATTCGGATGTTAAAGACACATTTTGAATTGGGAACTGTCAATGTGTTTACGAACAACAGCACGGACGTCAAACGGGATCAGGAACTGGTTGACTGGTTTATGCAAAAATATGCCGACCTTCTGGAAGATCCGTCTGTGGAAGTCCTGTATGAAAAAACCGATTTCGGTGTGGGGGATTGATTTGCTTTTGTTTTCCTGTTACTTTGCATTCCACTGTCCGATCACTTCATTGACAGTTGAAACGGTTACAAACACGTCCTTTTTTGTGGTGTGCAGATAGTTGAGAAGCAGCCGGTACTCCTGCTGTGCAAGAATCGTCACAAGTTCTGTACGGTGTTTTTCATCATAGGCGCCCTGGGCGACATAGAGGGTGGCACCGCGTTTCAGATCATGGATGATATAATTCTGTATTTCCTTATAATCATCAGAAATGATGCACACCCGTTTTCGCTTATTAAATCCATCAATAAAATAATCCACAGCCATACCGTTTGCATACGTTCCAAGCAGACTGACAATGAGTGTCGGTACGTCATACACCAGGATAGATGTCATTGCTGTTACAAATCCGGACAGCATGACAGCTTTTCCAAGTTCCATGTGTGCAAATTTATTGAGAATTTTTGCCACAATATCTAACCCGCCGGAAGAGGCATTGACATGAAACAACATGGCCTGTCCAAGCGCTACGATCAGAGTATACGTAACAAGATCAAATACCTGATTGCCTGTAACGGATTCTGTGACCGGAATCAATCGTTCAAAGATCCAGAGAAAGATTGGAAGCAGGATCGAAGTGTAAATTGTCTTCGCCCCAAAATCCTTCCCAATCAGCAAAAATCCGATCACAAGCAAAATGGCATTTAGAAAGAACGTAAGGATCGACATGGAAATCCCGGTGAGCTGGGAAAATACCAGCGCCAGACCGGAAATACTTCCCATGACGATTTTACTGGGAACCATAAAAAAATAAACGGCTGCCGATACAATCAGCATGGCAAATGTGATCACTGCAAATTCCCGGACTGTGTTTTTTAATTTCATGCTGTTACATCTCCTGCGTAAAAAATATTATAATTTCGTAAAACTCCACAAATTCTCAATCTGTGGTTCCAGTGTCGCATAATCCCAGGTACGGCTGCTTCGTTCTTTACTGTTTGGATCATGCACCTGAATCTTACCGTCTGCCATGCCTGTCAGCACGATAAAATGTCCGTCTGTTGTGAAATCGCCCTGCTTCATACTGCAGATGATCGGATGTCCTGCATTCAATTCTTCTGTGACAGAGCTTTCTGACAATGCAATCTCTGTTCCTGCTACTCCAAAATTCAAAGCGGCTTCCGTCATCAGACTCCAGCTGCTTCCGGAGCCTGCCACATAATATCCGTTGGCGCCTGCATAGGATGCGATCTTATACGGGGTAATACTGTTATCTCCGGTGAGTCCTGCAGCTACCATAGCAAGCGCTGTCGGACCACATCCACTGTTCGCTATGATTCCATCTCCATAATGAATATACCCCCACCGTTCATCCCACTGGATCAAGAGCGGAATCTCACCTTCTTTTACTTCTCCGATGGATTCAGCAGGTGCCTCATCTTTCTTCTCCGGATAATCTGCCACGAAATCTGTTGTCTCTGCATTTTTTGCCAGAAGCTCCAGCATACTCACCGGATAATTGCGGGAATCTGCAAGAATCTTTTGTACTTTTTTATCTTCTTTTGCACGATCAGAGAGTGTCTGCTGAAATTCTGCTGATAAGGTGCCGTCACTGCATACGAAATCATAGACCGGAGTCTGCGTATTTTCCGCTTCAGTTTTATCTTCCTTTTGAGCCGTATTATCAGTCTGCGTCTTTGTCTGCTTTTTTTTCTGCGAATCTTCTTTTGACAGCTGTCCTGCGATCCACCGTCCTGCAAGTGCCAGCAAAGCGAGCAAAATCAGGATACAGATCGTTCGTTCTACCAGAACGACCTTTTTTCTGTCAAATCTTCTTTTTCTTCTTTGGTATGCCATAGTTCAACCTCCGGTAACAGAATACCACATTCCTACAATGCTTTCCATACCTGAATTAATTCTTCTTTCATTTCCTTCGGTGTAATCTGCTTCTCAATCCCATTTAAGATCCTGCCGCTGTTGACTTCTGCCACCTCGATCTTGCCATAATCCATCCAGACAAAACAGGCAAAACAAAGGATGGAAAGTCCCAGACGAAACAAAAAAGAGTGATCCTCTGCTGCATCGTCCTCTGTGACAGAAGTTGTAAGATTTCCATATCTCGGATGAATCACAGGCGTGCTTCTGCCTGTCTCATGATAAAGTCTGCGTGTCTGTCTGAGCAGTTCTCTTCGGCGTGCTTCTGATTCGTTCATAAAGGTTCCTCCTGTAAAAAAGACATATGACGGGCTTCTTACCCCCATCATATGTCTTTTTTTTAAGAACTAGAACTTATCTGTCTGCCAGTTCTTTTACGATATCTTCCCATGTGACACCGCGTTCCACCATGAGTACCATGGCATGATACAGAAAATCAGAAATCTCATATTTGATCTCTTCCGGGTTCGGATTCTTGGCAGCGATCACGATCTCTGTTGCTTCTTCTCCCACCTTTTTCAGAATCTTGTCAATCCCCTTATCAAACAGATAGTTGGTATAAGATCCTTCCTTCGGATGCTGCTTTCTGTCTGCAATCGTTGCATATACAGATTCAAAAACCTGAAGCGGATTTTTAGAATCGTACTCATTTCCTACAATCTGCCGATAAAAGCAAGTATGATTTCCGGTATGGCAGGCCGCTCCGATCTGCTCTACCTTGGCCAGCAACGTATCGTTGTCACAGTCGGCTGACAGCGCCTTTACATACTGATAATGTCCGGAGGTTTCTCCTTTTACCCAGCGGCACTGTCTGCTTCTGCTGTAATAGGTCATTTTTCCAGATTTGAGTGTATGCTCAAATGCTTCTTCATTCATGTAGGCCATCATCAGAACCTCGTTGGTCTTATAATCCTGTACAACAACTGGAAGAAGTCCGTCCGTATTCAGCGTGAAATCAGAAAAACTCATCGTACTTTCCAGAGAAGTCATCTGAATTCCTTCAGAAATGCAATGATTTTTGAATGCATCGATATCAAGTGCAGGTTCGCTGATCAGCATACCGGAAACGCCCTTGACACCCTTGCATTTTAAGATTTTTAAAATCTCTTCCTGTTCCATTGTATCAGTCAGAACAACGCACGGAATCTCTGTGATATTCATCACAGAAAGCAGATCCAGGCGATGCATGAAAATAATCTCGGAACTGAATTTGTCGATCAGATGCTGCTGTTTGAACAAAGCATCAAAATCATTTAAAGATACTGCGATCCGTTCTTTTCCAAATCGTTTGGATACTTCTTCGATCAGTTCAAACGACAGCGGTTTGGAAAAATTCAGGATTGCCCGTTTTGCACCGGTGTACAGAATCTTTTTCACGTCTTCCTGTCTGCGTACATTTCCGCCTGCAACCATTGGAATACTGATGGCACGGTTTACTTTTTTCATCAGATCGATCGCTTCATCATGCTCGTCATCCGTATTGGACAGATCGAATACGATCAGCTCATCTGCCCCTTTGTCACAGTACTGCTTTGCAAGCCCGATCACATCGTCTGAGACGACTTCTTTATCATCAAACCATTTTATTGCTTTTCCCTTGTAAATAAAGATACAGGGGATCAATCTTTTATAACTCATCGTTTTGTTCTCCTTTATAAGCTGCCTTTCGTAGACCATACCCCGTTCATACGTGGTTCCTCCATGGTTGCCATATCCAGAGCCTTTCCAAATGCCTTGAACAAGGCTTCTGCCATATGGTGATTGTTCCCTCCGTCTACGATCTTTAAATGCAGGTTCATCGCTGCGCTGTAAGAGACTGCATAAAAGAATTCACGGATCATTTCTGTATCCAGAGTTCCCAGTTTTTCCACTGTAAACTCTGCCTGATAATTCAGGTAAGGGCGACCGGATAAGTCTACTGCACACATGGCGAGTGTCTCGTCCATCGGAAGCAGAAAGCTTCCGTAACGCTTGATTCCTTTCTTCTCTCCCAGTGCTGCTGCGATTGCCTGCCCCAATACAATGCCGGTATCCTCGATCGTATGATGGGAATCCACCTCCAGATCTCCTGTTACGTGCACCTTCAGATCAAACAGACCATGTCTGGCAAATCCATTCAGCATATGATCAAAAAACGGAATTCCGGTTGCAATCTCATTTTCCCCGGTTCCATCCAGATTGATCGTCAGAGAAATGTCCGTCTCTTTTGTTTTTCGTTCGATTGTTGCTGCGCGCTGCTTCATTTTTAATCCCTCTTTTCAAAGCGGACATGGATGGAGTTTGCATGTGCCGTGAGCTGTTCTGCTTTTGCAAACTGCTCGATGTCCTGATGTACGGCTTCCAGTGCTTCTTTTGAGTAAGAAATAATGCTGGATTTTTTCAAAAAGTCATCTACAGACAACGGAGAGAAGAATTTGGCAGTCCCGTTTGTCGGAAGGACATGATTTGGTCCTGCAAAATAATCTCCAAGAGGCTCACTGCTGTATTCTCCGATAAAGATGGCACCCGCATTGCGAATCTTGGTCATCACGGTAAATGCATCTTTTGTCACGATTTCCAGATGCTCAGATGCGATTTCGTTTGCAGCGTCGATCGCGTCATCCAGCGTCTCGGCGATCAGAATATGCCCATAGTTATCCAGAGATTTCTGAATGATCTCGCCTCTGGAGAGCTCTTTTACAAATCCGTCCACTTCCCGGGATACTTCTTCTGCCAGTTCTTCACTGGTCGTCACAAGAATTGCAGATGCCAGCTCATCATGTTCTGCCTGGGACAGAAGATCCGCTGCCACGTAACGTGGATTGGCAGTCTCATCTGCAAGAACAAGGATCTCACTCGGTCCTGCGATCGAATCAATGCTGACATGACCGTACACTGCTTTTTTGGCAAGTGCTACATAGATATTGCCCGGTCCCACGATCTTATCCACTTTCGGGATGCTCTCGGTTCCATAAGCAAGTGCTGCGATTGCCTGTGCACCGCCCACTTTATAGACTGCATCCACACCCGCTTCCTTTGCCGCAACCAGCGTTGCCGGATTGACTTTACCGTCTTTTCCCGGCGGCGTGACCATAATGATCTCATCCACACCAGCCACTTTTGCGGGAACGATATTCATCAGAACAGAAGACGGATAAACAGCCTTTCCTCCCGGTACATACACACCAACCCTTTGAAGCGGCGTCACTTTCTGTCCTAGGATCGTACCGTCCGGTTTGCTGTCAAACCAACTGTACTGCATCTGTTTTGCATGATAGGATTCGATATTTTTCAGTGATTTTCGGATGACATTCAGAAGAGAGGAATCCACCTGGGAATAGGCTTTTTGAATCTCTTCTTCTGTTACCTGAATATTATCCGCATTAAGTGCTGCACCGTCAAATTTTTCCGTATAAGCGAACACGGCTTCGTCACGTCTGTTTTTTACTTCATCCAGAATCTCGCGGACACTTGCTTCATACGTTCCATAACTGTTGGGACTTCTTTTGAGCAGATCTTCGAGCAGATTTTTTCTGGTTGTTTCATCTAATCGTTCAATTCTCATACTGTTTCCCCCTCCAAAAGATTTCGGATCCTTCCAATCAGATCACGGATCCGGTCATTCTCCATCCGCATGCTGACTGGATTTACGATCATGCGCGCAGAAAGCGGACACACTTCTTCAAGCACCGTCAGTCCGTTTTCCTTTAAGGTGGATCCCGTCTCCACAATATCAACGATCACTTCAGAAAGCCCGACGATCGGTGCCAGCTCAATGGAGCCGTTCATCTTGATGATCTCTACGGTCTGATGCTTCTTATTATAAAAATAGTCCTTTGCGATCTTTGGGTATTTGGTTGCCACGCGGATCACCTCACGATGCTCCAAAAGCTCTTTGGCATCCTGTGGCCCGCATACACACATTCTGCAGGAGCCGAATCCAAGATCCAGTACCTCATGTACGTTGCGTCCTTCTTCCACGATCGTATCTTTGCCGACAACTCCGATATCTGCTGCTCCATATTCGACATAAGTCGGAACATCCGGCCCTTTTGCGAGGAAAAACTTTAATTTTAATTCTTCATTGACAAACACCAGTTTTCTGGAATCCTTCTCTTTCATTTCTTCACAGGTGATTCCAAGCTGTTCCAGCATCTCCAGTGTTTTACTTGCCAGGCGTCCCTTGGTCAGGGCAAAGGTTAAATATTTCATCTGTTCTCCCTCGCTTTCGCTTTTTTTCTGGCATTTACCTTCTTTTCTTCTCCGGTAGAGAGGTTTACCATGTCAATCGTCAGATTCTCGTTCAAATACAGCATGCTGACCGCATGTGTCCGTTTTCCGTAAGCGATAAAGGTCTCTTTTGAATCTTCCTCAGTCCGTTTCAAAAGTTCCATGTATTTTCCTTTTTCACGGAAATCTTTTGCCAGTGCAATGGCCCATTTTTCTGTGGCATCGGTATAGACGATGAGATTGTTGTGACCGGTCTCCACAGTGATCTTCTGTCTGGACAGAGCGTTTTGCAGCTCATCAATGATAATGGCAAATCCGATCGACGGCGTCTGCTTTCCAAACTTTTCCAGAAGATGGTCATAACGTCCGCCTGTCACAATGGCATCACCGGTTCCGTAAGTATAGGCCCGAAATACAATCCCGGTATAGTATCCATAATGACCGCTCATACTCAGATCAAAGGTCACATAATCATCAGCCCCATACAATGCAAGCAGTTTATAAATCTTCAAAAGCCGTCCCACCGCTTGTTTTGCCTGATCGGTAGGTGCATGCTCAACGGCCTTTTTCAGCACATCCACATCTCCTGCGAACTCCGGAAGCAGACGGAACGTCTCTTTTAATTCCGGGGAGGCATCCGCCTGCTCTAAGAGTTCCTCGACTCCAAAGAAATTCCGGTTTGCGATCAGATTATAGATTTCTTCCTGCTGCTCTTTTGAAAGTCCTGTAGCTTCCATGAGGCTCTGCAGGAAATCCACATGCCCGATATTCACCTGAAATTCTTTGAGTCCTACTTTTTTCAGACCATCTACGACCATGGCGATCATCTCGGCATCTGCTTCCACAGAATCGATTCCGATCAGCTCAGCACCAAGCTGTGTACTCTCTTTTAAGCGTCCCTGATAACTGCTGTGATTGATAAAGGTACTTCCCACATAACAAAGACGGATCGGAAAGTCTTCGGTCTCAAACAGGGTTGCTGCCGCTCTTGCGATCGAAGGAGTGATATCCGGCCGAAGTGCCAGTGTATCCCCCTCCCGGTCAAAAAACTTATACAGCTCTCTGGATGAAATCGTTCCGATCTCTTTGCGGAACACATCAAAATATTCAAAAGTCGGAGTCTGAATATCCTGATATCCGTAAAGATGCAGCACCTGATGAAGTTTATCCTGTACTGCCAGCTTTGCTCTGCATTCATTACTGTAAATATCTCGAACTCCTTCGGGAGTATGTAACTTTTGTTCCATAATTCATAACACCCTTTCACTTTACTATGCTAATACATTAAATCATTCTGTAATTATACGAACTTTCATTTCTTCTGTCAATCCCTGTCATCCAAATCTTTTTGAATATAATCCAGATACGGGACAAAACAATGATTTTTCAAAGCCATAAAATATTCCGGGGAAAGTTCTTCAAACCGGATACTTTTGCGCCCGCCGGACTGTGCCCGTTTCCAGAATTTCAAAAGTTCTTCAAATCTCATGTAATACAACGTTTCTTTCTGACTGTAATAAATAATCAGAAAAGAAATCCCCTGCTGTTTTTCATACTTCTCCATAAAAGAAACCTGATGCTCGTGAACATTCTGAAGCGGAAATGTATCTGCGGCACACTCTTTTGCGTCAAAACAAATGGGAATTCCCTGAACAGCTCCGATATAATCCACGGTGCTGACCTTGTCAAAATAGGCAAGTGTGATATGACGCCGTTCCTTGTCAATCCGAACCGGAGTGATCGGGGTCGGCACCTTCTGGATCAGCGCCAGTCCCATTTCTTCATACCGGGTATTTGTGTAATTGATCATATCTTCCAGGGTAGAACCACGAAGTCCCCTTGAATTCCAGGTTCCCATTACAACACCCCTTTTTCGGCTGCAATCCTGTAAAACTGTTTCGGAAGCGGCGCTGTAAACTCTTTCTTGGATACGTTGCATAAGGTTTGCGTACATACCGGAAACTGCAGTCTGGCAGCATGAAGAAGCTGTGACTGCAAGTGATATTTCTGCTCGTATTCCCGGTTGATCTGCGATGCTCCGTATTTGTGGTCTCCAATCAGCGGATGTCCGACCGAAGCCAGATGGGCACGAATCTGGTGGGTCTTTCCGGTGATCAGATGCACTTCTAAAAGCGTTACACCGTCATGGGACTTTATCGGACGGTATTCGGTGATGATCCGTGCACTTCCAGGTCTTTCCTGAAACAGTATTTCTACTTTGTTGGTGCGCTCGTCCTTAAAAAGCCATCCTTCTACCTGGCTCGGTTTTTCGATGATTCCCGCTGTCAGGCAGAGATAATATTTTCCAATGGTGCGATCATGAAACATCTGGCTGAGTGACTGCAGTCCTGCCATGCTTTTCCCTGCCGCTACAATTCCGCTTGTATTGCGGTCCAGACGGTTGCAGATGGAAGGTCTGAATTTCCGGAGATCCTCCTCTGTCAGTGCATGGCTCTGGATCAGATAAGAAATCAGATGCTCCACCAAAGACTCGTCTGACCTTGCTGCTTTCTGGGAGAGCATCCCCACAGGCTTATTGATCAGAATAATATCCGCATCTTCATAGAGAATGTCCAGACTGACATTTGTATAGCCGGAAAACGCTTCCGAAAATTTTTGGATCGTTTCATCTGATAAAAATAATTTTACACAGTCGCCCTTTGCCAGCTTTTCATTGCCGGACGCCTTTTTCCCGTTCAGCGTAATATTTTTTTTCCGGAGCATTTTGTACAAAAAACTCTTCGGGGCTTTATTTAAGTATTTGCAAAGCAGCTTGTCAAACCGCTGCCCGGCTTCCTGTTCTGTAATCTTGATTTCCTGCATGTTTTGTAACTCCTCATTACATGGAGAGGTTTAAAAGAAGCTGTCTGGTCTGCGCTTCTTCCTCTCCGTTTATTTTGGCATTTTCTACCATGGCGATCGATTCCAGTCCTTCGATCCTGGAGAGAAAAACCTTATAATCCTGATAAAATTTCACAGTGGAATACGAAAGACGATTCTGCGTCATCATATCCCTGATATGTTTGGAAAGGACGTTTAAATCGACCTTTTTGCTGTCTGTGTATCCAAATACCGTTCCGTTGGAGATCACCACACACTCCACCGGCATGATTTTTTCACGGGTTGTCAGGACAAGATCGTATACTCTGGTCGTATGCGGTGCTTTTGTATCAACCTCATGAACCAGCTTCTGATCTACAGAAGCATAAGGAAACCTGGTGATAACTCCCACCAGCGCTTTTGCGGCAGGAAGACAGCCAAGAATTGCCACCACTGTCAGAAGATTGCTTCTTGTTTTTGTCTGTACGTAGCCCAGTGTAAAAATGGCAGCTACGAGCAGAAAATAAATCACAGTCCGGATGATTTCTACTTTTTTCTTATAATCCAGATAACCTGGAGTTCCTTTTTCGATTCGCTTCATTTGTTCTTCTCTCCTACTTTTTTCCAATGGTCTGTACGTTTAAAATCCAACTGACCGGAACGATCCTGACCAGTATGTACAGTGCCCTCATCCAGAACCCGAAGATTGAGACTGCTTTTTTTCGTCTCGCATCCAGAAGTGCCTGTTTTACTACGTTTGGAGCCTTTGCCATTGTCATTTTTTTGAGCGGATTTTCAGGTTGCCCGCACCGCTCAAAAAATTCTGTGTCCACAGGTCCCGGGCAGACTGCAGTGACATAGATTCCTTTTTTCTTCCACTCTGCGCCAAGAGCTCTGGAAAAGCTGAGTACATAAGATTTGGTGGCTGCATAAACCGCAAACTGGGGCTGCGGAGCAAATGCCGCAGCAGATGCAATCTGCAGGATCCGACTTCCTTGTGACAGATAGGGCGCACACAAAAGCGTCATGTTTGTCAATGCCTCGCAGTTGAGACGCACCATCTCACTTTGTGCGGGCCACTCTTCTTTTGCGATATCCAAAACAGTACCGCTTTTTCCGAAGCCTGCTGCATTCACCAGCATCCGGATATCGGGTCTTAGACGCTGCAGTGTATCTTTGACCGTTTGAAGAAACATCGGATCTGTCAGATCTCCTGCAAAGATGCGGACCGGAACCGAACAGGTCTTCGCGATCGCTTCCAGTCGGTCTTTTCTGCGTGAAATGATCCACAATTCATCCAGGTTCATATAGAAATGCGGAATCTGGCGGACAAACTCCCGCCCCATACCGGAGGATGCCCCGGTGATCACTGCAATTTTCATCTTCCACGCCTCTTTTCTGTCTTCTTTTTCTGTACATTCCGTATGGTCTTTTTCTTCTGTTTTGGTCTGCCCGTTTTGACAGGCTGTTCCTTTTTCAATCTGCGCGGGCGGATCAGACAATTCTTTTCAAATCCGATCAGATCTGTTCTGCCGGCTTTTTTCAGCGCCTCTGCAACCAGATCATAGTTTTCCGGATTCCGATACTGGATCAACGCTCTCTGCAGGGCTTTCTCATGCGGATTTTTCGGAACATAGACCGGTTTTATTGTCCGCGGATCCACACCGGTATAGTACATACAGGTAGAAATTGTAGACGGAGTCGGATAGAAATCCTGCACCTGCTCCGGCATATATCCAAGATCTCTGCAGTATTCTGCCAGTTCCACTGCTTCTTTTAACGTCGATCCCGGATGAGAGGACATCAGATACGGCACCAGATATTGCTCTTTTCCGATTTTCTGGTTCATGGCATAAAACTTTTTCGTAAAGGTCTCATACACATTGTTGGCCGGTTTTCCCATCATAGAAAGAACCGGATCTGAAACGTGTTCCGGTGCCACCTTTAACTGTCCGCTGACATGATACTCACATAATTCTTTCAAAAACGTATCATCTGCGTCCGCCAGCAGATAGTCGAAACGAATTCCGGAACGGATAAAGACTTTCTTCACTTTCGGAACTTTTCTCAGCTTTCGCAGAAGTGCTACATAGTCTTTGTGATCTGCATTCAGGTTTTTGCAAGGTGTCGGGAACAGACACTGCTTTGTCTTACACACGCCTTTGGTCATCTGCTTTTCACAGGATGGATGCCGGAAATTTGCAGTCGGTCCGCCCACATCATGGATATATCCCTTAAAATCAGGATCCTGCGTGATCTCCTTTGCCTCCTGCAGCAGAGATTCGTGACTTCGTGTCTGTACGATCCGCCCCTGGTGGAAGGTCAGTGCGCAGAAGCTGCATCCGCCAAAACAGCCCCTGTTGCTGATCAGACTGAACTTGATCTCTGCGGTCGCCGGAACTCCTCCCAGTTTTTCATAATCCGGATGGGCACAGCGGGTAAACGGCAGTGCATAGACATCATCCATCTCCATCTGTGTCAGCGGTTTTGCCGGAGGGTTCTGTACCACATATAAATGTTCGGAATACGGTTCGACCAGACGTTTTCCGGAAAATGGATCCGTATTACAGTACTGGGTGTAAAAACTTCTGGCATAAGAAAGCCTGTCCGCTTTTAATTCTTCAAAAGACGGAAGCATCACGGCATCATAAACCGAATCCAGAGATTTTGTCTTGACTGTTGTCCCGCTGATGTAAGTGATATCTGACACGGCAATTCCTGCATCCAGGGCTTCCGCAATCTCTACGATCGAGTGTTCACCCATCCCGTAGGAAATCATATCTGCTCCGGAGTCCAGAAGGACGGAACGTTTCAGCCGGTCAGACCAGTAATCATAGTGTGCAAGCCTTCGAAGGCTCGCTTCAATTCCGCCGAGAATAACCGGCGTCTGTTTGTAGGTCTGACGGATCAGGTTTCCATAGACCACGGTTGCATAATCCGGACGCCTGCCCATCACTCCTCCGGGCGTATAGGCATCGGATTTTCTGCGCTTTTTGGAGACAGAATAGTGATTCACCATGGAATCCATATTGCCGGCAGATACTAAAAATGCAAGCCTTGGCTCTCCGTATATGGTCACACTGTCTTTGTCCTTCCAGTCCGGCTGGGAAATGATCCCGATCCGATAGCCTCTGGATTCCAGAAGTCTTGTGATCACAGCAGGACCAAAAGATGGATGATCGACATACGCATCCCCGGTAATATAGACAAAATCAACCCGGTCCCATCCTCTGTCTTTCATATCCTGTCTGCAAATTGGTAAAAACCTTTCTCTCATGTATTTATACTCCACATCTTTCATATGTTTTTGCTTGGATCTCATCATAACTGCGGATAAAATAGTCCGCCTTTTCTTTTTTCTCTTTTTCATCACTTGCCGAGAATGCATCATCCACTGCACACACTGTCATTCCCGCATTGCGCCCGGCTTCGATCCCCTTTGGAACATCTTCAAATACCAGACACTCTTCCGGCTGTACACCGAGGTCCTCTGCCACTTTCAGATAAACATCCGGTGCAGGCTTTCCTTTTTTCACTTCACATCCGGTGCGTACAGAAGAAAAATACTCCCGGATCTGCAGCGCGTCCAGAGCGGCAAGAGCCAGCTCCTTTGCATTGCTCGTAGCAATTCCCATCAGGATCTGCTCCTGTTTTAAAAATTCCAGAAATCCTTTTGCCCCCGGCTTTAGCTCCACTTGGGTCTGATACAGATGCAGTGTCATATCGATCCACTCCTTTTGCACATCTTCCAGCGAACAGGAGAGCTCTGGAAATACATCCAGAAAATACTGTGCGGTCTCTGTGTAGCTTTTTCCCTCCAATGCCTTGGCGAATCCGGGCGGCGGGGTCAGATGGTATTTCTTTAAAAAGATCCGGTCCACTTCCGGCCAGATCCACATGGAATCCGTCAGCGTCCCATCCATATCAAAAATTACTGCTTTTTTTCCACTGAGCATAGTGTATCCTTCTCTTTCTCTGTCAATTCCCGGTATTCGCCGGGCATCAAAGTTTCATCCAGCTGAAGCGGTCCCATACTGAGCCTCTTCAGATAAATGACTTTCTTACCGACTGCTTCAAACATCCGCTTCACCTGATGAAACTTCCCTTCGCAGATCGTCAGAAGAATCTCTGAAACTTCTCCCGACTTTACTACCTCCAACACTGCAGGAGCAGTCAGCTTTTTCTCATGGATATCCACGCCTTCTGCAAATTTACGGACATCTTCCTGCGTAACGATCCCCTGCACTTTCGCATAATACGTCTTATCTACATGCTTTTTCGGGGAAAGCAGCCGATGCGCCAGTTCCCCGTCATTGGTGATCAGCAGCAACCCTTCGGTATCTTTATCCAGACGTCCTACCGGAAACAGATCCTTTCTTTTGCGGGAAACAATCAGGTCGATCACCGTCTTTTCTCTGGCATCCTCTGTTGCCGAAATCACCCCGGCGGGCTTGTGCAGCATATAATATTCTTTTTTTGTGTAGCCGACGGTCTGACCGTCGAATACAACGGTTGTCTCTTCGGTATCGATCTTTGTTTCCGGCTTTTTCACACAAGCGCCATCCACAGACACTCTGCCTTTGGAAATCGCCCGCTTTACTTCTGTTCTTGTGCCCACTCCCATATCTGCGAGATATTTATCCAGTCTTATCTTCATCTCTTTTCATCCTTATGACTGCCAGCGCCAGCCCGGCAGATATTTGTTTTTCAGCGTCTGGTTTGCCAGTTTTCCGAATCCGAGCGGATATCCGTCCACACAGACCAGATACCATCCTTTCTCCTTGCGGGAGACAAGATCTTCTACATCCAGAGTCTCTCCTTTTAAATATTTGATCACACGTTCATCCTGTACGGACAAATCCAGAATATTGGCATACTCTTCTTTTTTCAGTGACATTGCAAACGCCTGACTCGGTTCAAACCGCTTTTTCTTAAGTTCTCCGAGCAGCAATCCGGTTCTTAAAAAGCGGACACCGTTCAGCTTTGGAAGTCCCTTCGGCATATAGTAGACTCTCTCTCCATGGATATCCAGTCTTGATGCTTCCGGTTTCCAGGAAACGTTCCGGAAAAACTCTTCCAGCTCTTCCGGCAGTTTTCCGCCTTTTTTAGAATCCTTTTCTTTCAGAGCAATCGGAGAGCCTTCCCCCTTTTTCAACAGTGCAAGATAATGTCCTTCCCCTTCCATTCGATGCGGAAAAATCCGGACTGTCTTTGCAAGATTTGGGTTTTTGCTGTCTGTCACTTCCGGCATTCCCGGTGCAAAGCCTTCATATCCTGCCATCTCACAAATCTCAAACTCCGGATATTCTTCCAGCAGATATTCGATGGTCTGCTCATTCTCTGACGGATCAAAGGTACAGGTAGAGTACAGCATCATTCCACCCGGACGCAGCATGGATGCCGCCTGCGTGATGATACTTCGCTGAATTTTTGAGAAAAACTCCGGACCATGCTCTTCCCATGCTTTGACCATCTTTTTATCTTTTCGAAACATTCCTTCTCCGGAACACGGAGCATCGATCAGGATCTTGTCAAAATATTCCGGAAAATACTCGGTCAGCTTGCCCGGCTCTTCGCTGAGCACCAGCATATTTCCGATTCCGAATAATTCAATATTCTTCAGCAGACCTTTGGCTCTGGAATTGCTGATGTCATTTGCCATCAGAACTCCTTTTCCCTGTAGCTTTGCCCCAAGCTCTGTCGCCTTTCCTCCGGGAGCGGCACATACATCCAGCACCCGGTCTCCCGGCTCGATCAAAAGCCGGTCTGCCGGTGTCATCGCGCTTGGCTCCTGCAGATAATACAGTCCTGCAAAATAGTACGGATGCTTTGCCGGCTGGATCTGATCTCCGTCATAATAAAATCCATTTGAGATCCATGGAACCGGACGCAGCGGCCATGGAGCGATTTTCAAGAAATCCTCCACGGAAATTTTGTTTGTATTAACACGGAGTCCGTAATGACGCGGCTCCTCATAGCATTTTAAATAATCCTCATATTCTTCACCCAAAAGGTGTTTCATCTTTTCTTCAAATGTATTTGGTAAATTCATATTCATTCCTCCACATGAACATGATTATACCATAATTCCTATAGTAAGACTACCTGGAATACACACATTTTATTCTGGCATTTTCTGCATACCGCAGCACCGGATACGGATTTACACTGATTTCTTCCGTTCCTTCTTTCAGATAAATTCCAAGGTGGAGATGCACCGGAAACTCCCCCGTTGTTCCCTCCTCTCCATATCCGCTGTCCCCCATATAGCCGAGCAGATCTCCTGCCTTTACCGGATCTCCCTTCTCAAGCTCCGCATAAGAATCCAGATGTGCATAATAAAAATACGCTCCCGTCGGTGCCGTGATCCCAATCCTCCAGCCGCCCTTTTCCAGCCAGCCTTTTTCGGTTACGACACCATCCGTCATGCTTACAACAGGATAATACCCGGGCGTATTTTTCTCTGCCATAATATCTGTCCCCTCATGCCCCCGTTTTCCTCCGTAATTTCGTTCAAACATCCAGGAATCAACATAAGAAATCTTATCCTCGGTATCATCCAGAGACTGCGGGATGGGGAAATATTTTACATCATTCCAGATTGCCCTGCATGATTGCACATAAGCATCCCAGCCCGTTTGGTTTCGCCATTGGCTGTACAGCTTCTGAAATCCGGAGGGTGAGACTTTTCCTGGAAATCTGCGGTTTTCAAAGTCTGTTGCCATCCAGTAGAGTCCCACGTCCCGTCCCGGATCTGCAGCCTGTTTCAAATAAACCTGCATGGTTTCAGAAACAGGCTGCCTGCGAAAATCAGGCTGAGATACCACCGGTTTTTGAAGTCTTTGAAATCCACTGACAGAAATCAAAACCCCGGTATTTAATACGGCAAAAAATGCCAGAAGAAAAATTCCCGCAAAATAGCTGATATATCTGTGACGCATAGAACTTTCTCCCGTTGGATGTTTCAAATTATCGTATGCCGGTTTCTTCTAAAACTTTCCACTGATAAATGTCCCATATCGTCATATACATATAACAACAAGTGAATCGGAGTTTTCCTATGAGAAAAAATCTGGCCGGAATCGGAGTTCTGATCTGTTTTGCCTTTATGCTTTTATTTCCAAAAGATGTATTTAATGGAGCCAGCAAAGGTCTGCTGCTATGGTTTCATACGGTCTTTCCCACACTGTTTCCCTTTTTGATCATCACAAACCTGCTGATGTCCACCAACTGCATCCGTCTGATTGCCCGCCTGTTCGGTCCTCTTCTGAACAAAATCTTCCGGGTCTCTCCAAACGGGAGCTTTGCGATCATTGCAGGCTTTCTCTGCGGATATCCTATGGGCGCCAAAATTTCCGCAGACCTGACACATACAAAACAGATTTCACCGCAGGAAGGAGCGTATCTGCTCTCCTTTTGCAACAATACAAGTCCGGTCTTTATTTTCAATTTTGTAGTCTGGAAAACACTGGGAAAAAGCGAACTGATGATTCCGTCCATCCTGATTCTGACAGCTGCGCCCATTCTGGTCAGCTTTTTTACGAGAAGAACGTATTTGAAGGGAAAACATGCATTTCAGGCTCCGGATTCAGACTGGCAGAAAAATACGTTCTGGTCCTTTGACATTTTGGATCACTGTATTATGGACAGCTTTGAAGCAATCACAAAAGTGGGGGGCTATATGATTCTTTTCTCCGTGTTGATCGCACTGTCAGAAAACCTGACATCCTGCTTTCCGGCGGTCCAAATTCTTCTGCCGGTTTTGGAAATCACAAACGGGATTCAGCTGATTGGAATGTCTGCCGTTTCTTTTCCTGTAAAATACATTTTGGCGCTCTCTCTGACAGCATTCGGAGGCATATGCGCTGCCGCCCAGACACAATGCATGATACAAAAAGCCGGTTTTTCAATCTTTCCCTACATAACACAAAAGCTGGCTACCGCTCTGGTAACCAGCCTGCTTGGCATCTTATATCTTTTATGCTTCGCCTGAGAACTCCTGTCCTTCTTCCGGAGTCGGAGACTCTAATTCTGCACGATTCGTGCGGACAACATCATAACACTCCTGAAGGGAGTTGATCAGTCCGTCATATTTTGTCGTATAGCTGTCTAATGTATGACCGATAATACTCTCTGCATTGGCAAGCAGATCATCGGTATACTGGATTGCACCCATACGGATTTCATTCGCATCCATTGTGGCATTGTCGATGATCTCCTGAGCCTGTGCAGTCGCCTGTGTCACGATCTCATTTGCCTGTGCATATGCCTGCTGCATGATCTCATGCTCACTGACAAGCTCTGTTGTCTGTACCTGTGCTTCTTCGATCATCGCATCGGCTTTTGCTTTTGCATCCGCAAGGATCGCATCCCGGTTGCTGATGATCTTCTGATATCTCTTGATCTCATCCGGAGTCTTCATTCTGAGTTCTCTCAAAAGCTCATCCAGATGTTCTTTATTTACAATAATCTTTGTCGAGGATAACGGCTGAAACTTACAATCTTTGTCAATGTACTCTTCAATCTCCTCAATAATCTGTTCAATACGGCTGCTCATAGTTACACTCTCCTTTTTGCTTTCATCTTCGCTTCCAACTCTCCTGCTACCGCTTCTGGCACAAACTGTGATACATCTCCCCCATAAGCGGCAATCTCCCTGACGGTTGTAGAGCTTAAGTAAGAATATTCAATACTGGTAGTCAGAAACATCGTCTCCAGATCCGGCTCCAGTTTATGGTTCGTCTGCGACATCTGCAATTCATATTCAAAATCTGTAATTGCCCGAAGTCCTCTGATGATCACAAAGGCATCCATCTGACGGGCAAAATCTATCAAAAGTCCGTGAAATGGAACAATTCTGACATTTGTCAGATCTTTGGTCGCTTCCTCTAACATTTTAACACGTTCTTCTACAGAAAACAACGGCATTTTCGCATTATTATTCAGCACACCGACAACCAGTTCATCCACAATTTTACAGGATCTGCGGATAATATCTAAATGTCCGTATGTAACAGGGTCAAAACTGCCCGGATAAATGGCTCTTAACATATCATTTCCTTTCCAGCTTTCTCAATGAAAACATGCTTGTTCGTCTTGTATTCTTTCTCTTTGATCAGTGTGAAGCCCAAATCTTCCAGATAAGAAAAGTCCGTATGCTTTGATGCTTCCACAATGATCACGGTATCCTCATAAATCAGTTCGGAACCGGACAGATACGTAAGAACCTGTCTCTCCAGATCCTGATCATACGGAGGATCCATAAATACAAAATCAAACATTTTTTCGCCTTCCAGCTGATACAGAGCTGTCAGAACATCTTTCGTCATGGTCATCGCTTTCTCAGAAAGCTTTGTATAGTTTAAATTTTCTTTGACACAGGCCATCGCTTTTGGATTCTTTTCGACAAAAACAGCCTCTTTGGCGCCTCTGCTCAATGCCTCGATGCCAATTCCGCCACTTCCGGCAAACAAGTCCAGAAAAACGCTTCCGAAAACAGACGGCGCGATCATATTGAACAGTGTCTCTTTGATCCTGTCTGTTGTTGGTCTGGTCTCCATTCCGTCCAAAGTTTTTAACTGCAGTCTCTTTGCAGTTCCTGCGATCACTCTCATTGCGCACCTCCACTTTCTCAACTATGCTGAATTTTAGCAGAAAAAAGCACTCAGGTCAATCCCAAGTGCTTTTTTCCGCCTGATTTCGCATTGGCAACAGTGACTGCTTATTTACCAGCCATCTGTTTTTCCTGCTGCTCGATCATTTTCTTTACCATATAACCACCTACAGATCCGTTCTGTTTGGAAGTTAAGTCTCCGTTGTAACCGTCTGACAGCGGTACTCCGAGCTCGCTTGCTACCTCGTATTTGAATTTGTCCAGTGCTCCCTTTGCTTCTGGTACTGCTGCTCGATTAGATGAACGACTTGCCATGATAATTTCCTCCTTTTCGTAACTTCTCTTGTTACCTCTTTTTGTAGTTTTATAACCTAAGCCCGGGCCGCATCGACATGAAAGCTGCTGCATTGTGATGCGGCTCGTCTCATGTGTCTGCATTCCGTTCGCTTGTGTTACATCCATAGTATATGGAGGAATCTTATTTTTAATCTGGTAAGTTCTGGTATTTTTAAAGTGTCATTTCTAACATCACATCTGACAGATAATGTTTTAGGCGATCGGCCAGACGCCGGTTTCTTTCTGATTTCAGTCCGGGATCCGTCCGCAGCAGCGCTCCTGCTGCTTCGGCAGCTTGTTTTAGGATCAGAGAATCCTGGAACACATCTCCCAGTTTAAAATCCATCAGACCGCTCTGCCGGATTCCAAAGAGATCGCCCGGTCCCCGAAGTCTTAAATCTTCTCCCGCGATAAAAAATCCGTCATTGGACTGATTGAGGATACCCAGACGCTCTTTTGTTTCTTTTGATTTGGAAGGACTCATAAAAATACAGTAGGACTGATGTCCTCCTCTTCCTACCCGGCCGCGGAGCTGATGAAGCTGAGCGAGGCCAAAACGTTCTGCATTTTCGATCATCATAACTGTTGCATTCGGAACATCAATCCCGACTTCGATCACCGTCGTGGATACAAGGATCTGGATCTCATTTTTCCCGAATGCTTCCATGATCTCATCTTTTTGTGCCTGCTTCATTTTTCCGTGAAGACACCCCACTTTGACAGACTCACCCATGATATCCTGAAGCATCTGGGAATAATCGGTTACATTTTCTGCTTCCAGCGCTTCACTCTCCTCGACCATCGGACAGATCACATAGCACTGTCTGCCTGATTGCACTTGCTTTTTCATAAATGTATACGCTGTATTCCGATATCCGGTATCCACCACACAATTTTTGATTGGAAGTCTGTTTTTCGGCAATTCATCGATGACTGAAATATCCAGATCTCCGTAGAGGATGATTGCCAGTGTCCGCGGGATCGGGGTGGCGCTCATGACCAGGATGTGAGGCAACACTCCTTTTCCTGCCAGCGTCTCTCTTTGTTTGACTCCAAAACGATGCTGCTCATCTGTTACCACCAGCGCCAGATTCTGATACTGCACTTTTTCTTGAATCAGTGCATGAGTTCCGATCACAATGTCTGCCTCTCCCGCTTCAATTCTGGCATAAGCCTCCCGTTTTGCCTTTGCTGTCATGGAACCGGTAAGGAGCTCCGTTTTCAGCGGGATTCCGTATGCTTCCAGCATGCCGCTGATATTTTCATAATGTTGTCTGGCAAGCACTTCTGTAGGTGCCATCATCGCGCTCTGATATCCATTTAAGCCGGTATACATCAAAGCAAGAAGTGCCACAATCGTTTTTCCGGATCCCACATCCCCCTGTACCAGCCTTGACATGACAGATTCTCCGGAGATATCCCGCAAAATCTCCTGCCATACTTTCTTCTGTGCGCCTGTCAGTTCATAGGGAAGTGCGTGAAGAAATTCGTCCACCTTCGGCTGATCACAGAATCCATAATGATTCTTGGCACGGTCTTCCCGTTCCTTGATCATTCGCAGGGAAAGCACGAAAATCAGAAATTCTTCAAATACAAAGCGCTTTCTTGCTTCATAGAATTCTTCTTTTGTCTCCGGGAAATGGATTCCTTCCATTGCAGTTCTTCGATCCAGAAGGTGATATCGGCAGATCAGCTCTTCCGGAAGAAGTTCCCGGATTCCTTCCACCTGCTCCAATGCCTGAGCGACCGCTTTTTTTACCGCATTATTGGTCAGTCCTGCCGTCAGGGCATAAACGGGCTGCATTGTATTTCTTTTTTCCTCGTAAGAGGCACTGGGATAGAAAATCTCCGGATGCTCCATCACCAGTGCGTCCTTTTTGCGCACAATCCTTCCGCGCAGAGTGATCACGCCTCCCCGTCCCAGTGTATTGCGAAGAAACGGCATCCGAAACCAGATCACTTTCAAAGTGCCGGTCATGTCTTTCAGATAGAGTGTGGTGATCTGCATTTTTTTATTCTGACTGACCTGGATCCTCCCGAAGATCGCGCCGGTGACAGTGACTGTCTTTCCCTCCTGGATCTCTCCAATGGAAATCGGATCTTCATAGATATCATAGGTCCTCGGATAATACGCAAGCAGGTCCCCAATGGTATGGACACCTGCTTTTATAAATAATTGTTCTGTTTTTTCACCAACGCCTTTTAAGACGCTGATTCTTTCAGATTCTCTCATAAATGAAACAACTTCCTATTCTACAGATAATACGTAGTAGTAGATCGGCTGTCCGCCGCAGTGGAAATCAACATCTACATCCGGATAGATCTCTTCAATCTCGCCTGCAAAACGCTCTGCATCTTCTTCCAGAACATCCTGTCCGTAATACAGACTGATCAGTTCTGTATCATCATCCACAAGCTGAGAAAGCATCTCTTTTGTCGTCTGCTCTACAGACTGACCGACAGAAAGGATTCCGGCATCACCGATTCCCATGATATCTCCTTCATGGATTTCTTTATCGTCAATATGGGTATCACGCACAGCGTACGTAACCTGCCCTGTCTTTACATTCTTGATCTCTTCCAGCATGGTCTCCATGTTGGTATCGACGTCCTCTTCCGGCATATAGTTGATGATCGCTGTAATTCCCTGTGGAACTGTCTTTGTCGGAATCACGATGATATCCTTGTCCTTTGTCAGATCTTTTGCCTGATTTGCTGCCAGGACAATGTTCTTGTTGTTTGGCAGAATGAAGATGTGATCTGCATTGACCGCATCGATCGCAGTGAGCATATCCTCTGTACTTGGGTTCATCGTCTGACCTCCTTCGATCAGATAATCCACACCAAGTTCTCTGAAAATCTCGTTCATCCCTTCTCCGATGGATACTGCAATAAACCCAACCGGCTTGCGAGGCGCTTTTTTCGCCTGTTCTGCTGCAACTTTTTCCGCATCACGGATCAGCTTTTCCTGATGCTCTTCTCTCATGTTGTCAACCTTCATACGGGACAACTGTCCGTATGTGAGTCCTTTTTCAAAGGCCAGTCCCGGATGATTTGTATGAACGTGGATCTTCACAATGTCTTCATCCGCCACACATACGATGGAATCTCCAATGGACTCCAGGTAGGATTTAAACTCCATTTCATCTGCTTCTGTAAAGGCCTTATCTGTCATAATGATAAATTCTGTACAATATCCGAACTTGATGTCCGCTTCAGCCTGCGCACCTGCTTTGGTCATCTTTGTTCCTGCACTTGCTTCGATCGCACTGTAATCGATCTCTTTGCCAAGAAATGCATCATAGGCGCCATGTAACACTTCCAGAAGTCCCTGTCCGCCGGAATCCACTACGCCGGCTTCTTTCAGTACAGGAAGCATCTCCGGTGTCTGATCCAGCACTTCTTTGGCATATGCCAGAACTGCCGGCAAAAACTCTTCCAGATCATCTGTCACCTCTGCCATCTCAGCTGCTTTCTGAGCGATTCCTTTTGCAACTGTCAGGATCGTACCTTCTTTCGGTTTCATGACCGCCTTGTAAGCAGTTGCTCTTGCACGCTCACATGCCTGTGCAAGTACAATCGTATCGATCTCTTTTTCTTCCCGGATCGTCTTTGTAAATCCTCTCAGAAGCTGAGAAAGGATTACTCCCGAGTTTCCTCTGGCTCCTCGAAGAGAACCGGAAGAAATCGCTTTTGCCAGAGATTCCATATCCGGTCTCTCCATGGCGCTGACTTCCTTTGCAGCTGACATGATCGTCAAAGTCATATTCGTTCCTGTATCTCCATCCGGTACAGGGAATACATTCAGTTCATTGATGAATTCTTTTTTTGCCTCCAGATTTGCCGCTCCCGCCAGAAACATTTTTGCGAGCAGCTCTGCATTGATCGTTTTTGTTGCCACAGCAAATATCCTCCTTAATCTATCACTCTGACACCTTCAACGAAGATGTTGATCTTATCTACGGTCATCCCGGTGAATTCTTCCACTTTATATTTGACGTTGTTCATCAAATTATCAGAAACAGAAAGAATATTTACTCCATATGCAACGATCACATGGAAATCCAGAACCAGGATATTCTCATCTGAAATATCCACATGGATCCCATGGGTCAGACTTTCTCTTTTTAACAGCCGCACAAGACCATCTTTCATGTTCACGGCAGCCATACCTACAATTCCAAAACATTCTACAGCAACAGAGCCTGCGTATTTAGCAATAACTTCCGGGCTAATTGTGATAATCCCAAGCTCTGTACTCATACTACCTTTCATCATATATTACCTCCAATTCTTAATGGATCTTCGCACAATTAACATTCGTATTATACTCTCATTATCCGGATTTTACAATATCGATTCATAAAGTGCTGTCAAAACATTCAAAATCTCGTCCTCTGACATGGCCGAACTGTCCAGGCACAGATCGTACTGGGACATCTCTTCCCACTTCTTGTCTGTATAGTAGTTATAATAGAATTTTCGCTGTTTATCGACCTTTTTGATCAGAGAAAGCGCCTCTTTTTCTTCCAGAGAGGTACGCTCCATCACTGTCTGAAGCCTGTAGTCCAATGGTGCATGAATAAAAATACTCCGGGATGTCGGGCGGGATTTCAGGATATCATTGGCGCATCGTCCTACAATGATACAATCCTCCGTATCTGCCAGACGTGTGATGATCTGTGCCTGTGTGTAGAACAGCACATCGTTCATCGGTTCAAACCGAAAACGGCTTTCCATCTGCGCCGGATCTTCTACCGGGTAACGCCATGGATTCGCTCTTTTTTCATCTACTTTGACCAGCTCATCATAAGAAATATCATTCTGTTCACTGGCAAGCTTGATCAGTTCTTTGTCATAATAATGAATTCCCAGCTTTTCGGATAACTTCTTTGCAATTCTGCGTCCGTTGCTGCCATACTGTCTTCCGATTGTAATGATACGTCTGCTCATAATCATTCCCCGCTTTCTGCCTGTCATCAAGGCGTTTGAAGTTATTTGAAGTTACTTTAATTTTATCATGAAATGAAATTGATGTGAACAAAAAAACCGATAGAATTCACAAAAAATCCCATATATTGATCTTTACAAAAAAGAATTTCAAAAAAAGACTTGCATTCAGAGGGGGTTTCTGCTAGAATAACAGTGTTGTGAGTCTGTATAAGACTATTTCAGATTGTTAGGAGGTGCAATGATGGCTAAATGTGCTATTTGTGAAAAGGGTGCTCACTTCGGAAACAACGTAAGTCACTCTCATAGAAAAACACCAAAAATGTGGAAATCAAATGTGAAATCCGTTAGAGTGAAAACAGAAGGCGGAGCTAAGAAAATGTACGTTTGTACTTCTTGTTTAAAATCAGGATGCGTTGAGCGTGCATAATCTGTTATATGACGACACGGAATAAAAAGGCTTGATATTTACTTTGTAAATATGGAGTCTTTTTTTCATGCTTTACTCGCCAGAAAAAACAGATGCCCAGCCGGACACCTGCTCTTCATTTACAAAACAGACAATATCCTATTAAAAGCAACGCAGTAATGATCGCAATCCCCCATGGAATACTCGATAACAGGAGCATGATCAGCATTCCCACTGCGACGAAAATCAGCGCAAATCCGATCACCCGTTTCAAAATACATCACACCCACCGGCCCTCTTACTGCAAATATATGACAGATATTTCAAAATAATACTCTGATTTTATACGTTTTCTTCTTTTTCAGCAGAATCTAAAATCTCTGCCACATCTGCTTCTGTTACTTTATCTTCTTTTTTCTCTGTAAAACGGTCCACCAGATCCGGTACCATATCCAGAATTTTTGTCATCGTATCCTGATTTCTCACATTTACAAGCTTGGTCGTTCCATTCTTGATCACAAGAACTGCACTCGGGGTAATCTTTCCACCGATTCCACCCATTCCTTTTTCGCGTTTTTCAGCACGAAAAGAACCGGCTCCGATTCCAAAGGAAACATCTACAAGCGGAAGAATGATCGTATCACCCACATGAATTGCGTCACCGACAACCGTCTTAGATGAGATCACTCCATCCATTCCCTGAAACAATGCTTCCACAGTCGATTTAAAATTGTTGTTATTCTCTGCCATTTGCTGTTTTCCTCCTTTGGCTTTTTGGTTGTATTCTAAAAGCGTAATTTTCTGATATGGGAAATCGTCGTGCGGATATTCTTGTTCCACAGCAGATTCCATAGAACAATCACAAAATAAACGGCATGCACCCTCCCCTTGATCATGGCCTTTCCTTTGAGCACTTTCTCGTCAAAATTCGGAGTGATCTCCACACATTCTCCGATAAACGGATAGATAAGACTCGCTCCCGCCAGAACATATCCTGTGACAGAAGGGTCTGAAAACCCGAATTCCAGATCTGCCTCACACTTTGACGGCTTCAAAAAGCAAAACAAACGTCGAAGCTCTGTGAGGCATTTCATAAAAGCTGACCGATGAATTTCATCCGTAAGAAACTCCATCAATCTTTCCTTTTTTTCTGCCAGTGATTTGAGCATATCACAAATTTTATGAAAAGTACATTTTATCTGTTCCGCTTTTTGAGAAATCCGCTCTCCAAGTCCCGGTCTTGAATCCTGTTTCTTTTTGTTTTCGGTTTTCTTATGTTCTGTTATTTTCTTTTGTATTGGTTCCGGCTGTTTTTTAAGTTGTTCTGAAGGCTCTTTTTTCTGTATACTTTTTTCAGAAGGCGGAGACTTCAGCGTTTCTCTACTCTGAGAGTTCTTCTCTTCTGCCCGGGAAACAGGTAGGGCCGCCTGTTCGGGCTGATCCGCCAGAAACCGCTTCCATGCGATTCGAAACTTCCATTTTAACGCTCCGCCTTGGTACGACACCTCTCCTTTTACAAGGGAACACAGCCAGGAAAACTTCAGTAAGGCGAACAGGTTTTCCCATTCACCTTCCCCCAGGACATCTCCCCGATATCTGACCGGTACAAACAGAAAGATACCTGCCAACAGGATCAGTATTCCCAATATTACCAGTAATATCCAGCCTATGATTTTTAAAATCAACAGAAGTATATGTATCATATGATTCTACACACTGCCTTCCCCAGATTGTTTCTGATTATTTAAGATGAACTCTCTTAGTCTGACATCATTTGTTTTTTGGTACACATCCTGCACGATTTCTTCTGTCAGCTCCAGTGCCCCTTCGTATCCATCCGCGAGACCGACTACGAACAGCCCAGCGTCCTCAAAAATATGCTGCTTCAGCAACAATACAGAGAAAAATTCCAGTGGATTTTGTTTTCCCTGGGCTAACACGATCAGATAAAGATCCTTTCGAAACCGTTTCTTTTTCAAGCCCTCAATAATCCTTTTTTCACGTTTTTTCAGAGAACGGCTTACATACAATTCTCTATAAAACTCCATATTCATGCAGTCTGTCATCCCCTTTATGCTTGTTCTTTTCTATTGATAATAATAAGAATCCAACACCTGCTTTGCAATTGGAACTGCTTTTGCACCGGCATTTCCGTCATAGCCCTCGATGATCACACTGATGACCAGTTCCGGGTTGTCCAGATTCGTAAAGCCTACGAACCAGGAATGTGTTTTTTCCCCATCTGTCATGCTGTATTCTGCAGTTCCTGTTTTTCCCGCCACGGAATAAGACTGTCCGGAAAGCATCGTGGCAGTTCCTTCATCCACAACTGCCCGCATATAGTCTTTCAACTGTGATGCTTCCTCCGATGTCATCAGTTTTTTATAACTTTTCGGTACATTTTTCCGAATCTCGGTTCCTTTATAGTTTGTGACTTTATCAACCAGATATGGTTCCATTAAAGTTCCGCCATTTGCGATCGCCTGTGTGATCAGTGCCATGTGATACGGGCTGACCAATGTGTTTCCCTGTCCCATAGCTGTCATCATCATCTCTCCGTCACTGGTATTCTCATCCACTACAAACGAGCTTTTTGAATAATCCAGCACGGATGGCAGTTTTTTGTTAAACAGAAGCTCTTCGGCCGTCGCACGGTAAGAATTCCGATCCAGCATCAGACCAATGTTTGCAAAGGAAGAGTTGCAGGAGTTTGCAAAAGAACTGCGCAAGTCTTCCAATCCATGTACCGTACTGTCAAAACATCGGATCGTGATGTCTTCATAAGTGATCGATCCTTCACAATTATAGCTGTAATTTTGATAGTCCGGATGTTCTCGCATATATTCCAGTGCAGTCACGATCTTAAAGGTAGATCCCGGAGCATATGCCCCTTGAGTCACCCGGTTCAGAAGCGGACTGTAAGTACTGTCTGCATTTAAGGCTTCCCAATCCTGCGCGATTGTATTCGGATCATAGGACGGTCCGGACACCATGGCAAGAATTTTTCCGGTGCTGGCCTCCATAACCATGATCGCGCCCCGATTTTCTCCCAATGCATTGTATGCCGCCTGCTGAAGCCCCGCATCCAATGTAGTTACGACCGTATCGCCATGATTTTTTTCATCCTTAAATTCGTTGAGAAATTTTTCCGCAAAAAATGCATTGGACGTCAGAAGTTCTGAGTTTTCGATGGATTCCAGTCCGCTTTTTCCTGCGGTCTCATTGCTGTAGCCAACAACATGGGCAAATGCTGCCCCGTACGGATAGACTCTGTTTTCTGTTCCGCCCTCTCCGACCTGTGTCTCGGCAAGAACTTCTCCGTCTCTGTCCGTAATGCTTCCCCGGATGATCCGGTCTGCAAAGGCATCCTGTCTTACATTATACGGACTGTTGACGATTGTCTTTGCCCGGAACACATTAAAATAGACAATATAGGAGATCAGGGCAAGAAACAGCGTAACAAACAAATAGGTCATCTTAGCGAACTCTTTGTTTCGGAACTTCTTCGAAGCCTGGCTCTTTGGTTGTCTTTTTCTTCTTTGTGGTTCTTCTCTTCGTGCCATTTCTTAACTCTCTTTCTCTCTTTCTTTCCAGATTTTCTTCCTCATCTTCTCTTAAAATATACAGACCCTGTATGATGCCGAACATGATCATCGTACTTAAAATTGAGCTTCCTCCGTAGCTGACAAGAGGAAGAGTTACGCCCGTAGAAGGGATAAATTTTGTCACTCCGCCGATATTTAAAAATACCTGGAAAATATAACAGGTTCCAAGTCCCAGTGCTACCAGTTTGTAGAACTGATTGCGGAGTGCCAGAGCAATGTTTAAAAACATCACATAACAGCTGACACACACCAGAATCAGACACAGGGAAAGAATCAGTCCCATTTCTTCCGAAATCGCAGCAAAGATAAAGTCTGTATCAGCTACAGGAATCTCATCCGGAAGTCCCTGAAACAGCCCCATTCCAAACCAGCTTCCTGTGCCAATGGCAAACAAAGACTGCGCTACCTGATATCCGCCGTCACTATAGGTTGCAAACGGATCTTTCCATGCAGCTACACGTACCTGAATGTGCGCAAATAAATGGTATGCCAGTACGGCAGCGACCGAACCGCCTCCGAGACCGGCTGCCACATAAAGAGGCTGTCTCGTTGCCGTGTACAGCATGACCAGATACACTACGAATAAAATCAATGCCGTACCAAGGTCTGTAGAAAGCACGAGGATCAGCACATGAGCTGCTGCCAGTGCTGTTGTAATCACAATGTTCTTAAACTCCAAAGAACGATTTAAATTTGCCGCTACAAAAAATACAAATAAAATTTTCACAAACTCGGACGGCTGTATTCCGAATCCGGCGATCGTAAATCCAAGCTTTGCTCCACCGGAAACCTCTGCCAGAACGGCAACCAGAACCAACGCCAGAATCCCGGCTCCTGCATACATATAGCCCCAGTCTTTTAAACGATCCAGCTTACGGATCACAACCGGTACCACCAAACCGATCACAACTCCTACTGCGGCGAAGATCAGCTGCTTGATCGCATTTTCTTCTTCCAGTCTGGTCAGCATGATCATCCCGATACAAAGAAGCATGCACATATTATTAACGATCAGCTTGGACACCTTCGGATATAAAATCCGGTACAACAGAATCACAGCCAGAAGAAAACCCGCGCTGGCTGCATAAAGAGTCAGTATTTTGGGATCATCCTTCTTCAGATACATGACCACATATGCTGTCAGCTGAAGTAAAAACATCAGCACATTCTGCCGGATCAGGATCCATTTCTGCTCGCTCTCATAATTATGTGCGAAAATAGAGAAACACGAAAACGTGTAAATTCCCATTAAAAGGATCATAAGATATTTTGATAATTCTACTATGATGTTAACCACAATTTCACCTGCTTTTATGTTATTCCGCGTCTGAAATGACCGCGCGTAAATTCTTCTCCTGACATTCCCGATACCGCATTCCGGGTATTCACAGCAAGAGCCGCATTCAAGATGCGAGTCACCTCGCTGCCTGTCTCTGTCGAAAACTGCACACGGATGCTTCTTGGATGCATCCTCATCCACTCTTCTCTTTCATCAAACAACGATAAAGGAGCGGAATTGTAAACAATATTATAGCAAAATCCGCAGTGATTTTTCACCGGGAACTGTTTTCCTCTGCGATCCGTCAGTGTTATCGTGACCGGGTGGTGTGTACAGCCGTTTGTTGTCTTCACCACACACTGCGCAGATGTCATAACCGGAATTCTTCCATAGATTACAAGTTCACTTTCCTCAAGTCCCAGAACATTCAGCTCCTCTGCATTTAATTCCATCGGAGCTGTAAACAGTTCTACACCGTTCCTTTTCCAGAATTGCCGGCTGTATTGATTGAATACATACAGATTATGATCCAGAAGGATCGTCCTGTCAAATCCGTGTTGTTTTAAAAACTGAAAACTCTCACAGTTTCTGATCAATACACCGTCCTGTGCGATTTCCAGAAACCGATCATAATGTTGTTCAAATTTTCGAACTGCATCAGCCCGGAAAATATGGGGCATTGCCAGAAAAATCTTGGCACTGCTTCTTTTCGCTTTTTTACAGAGGTGCTGCAGTCTCGCATCTTCAAATAAATCCTGCACTACATTACTGTCAATATAAATCCGTTCTGCTGCCTCTGAATCCAGCACACTTTCCAGCTGTTCCAAAGTCTCTGTCAGAACACTCAGCAGTACACCTTCCGTTTTCTTTTCTTCTGAGTTTTGTTTCAGAAGAGGTTGTTCCGTGGATGTCCGGCGGAACTTCCCGCATATCTCCAGTTCTAATTTTTCTAATGCCTGCCTTCTTAATTCATTGAGCTGCTGCATTGGAAGAAACACCTTTCCTTCCAGATCAATCTCCAGATGTTCAAATACAAATTCTGTGGCTCCCGTCTTAGAAAGTTGCTTTTGGATTCTGGACACCTCCATCGGCTGATTCTGTGCCTCCTGCACAGTCTGCTCGGAATAAACGGTAACGCTTATATCTTCTGTCCAGACTGTCAGCATTGCCGGTTCTCCCACTGCCGCACGCAGGTATCCGGATATCTGCTCTTTCGTTGCCCCTTCCAGATACTGTTCTTTCATCTCTGTCATCAGTTTCTGGTTACGGATTCGATTTAGAATCTGTCCTTTTTGATATTGTTCCTTTTTGGGAACCAGAATCACAGTCTTTGTTCCCTTTGGAATCTCTTTTCCAAAAGAGTAATTCTCACGCTGCAGATTCAACTCCAGGAGATCTCCCTTGTGGATATCCGCTAAAGTCTCCACCGTCAGTTCTCTTCCTTTCTGTGAGAGCACACGTGCCGCAGGTACTCCTGCATGGTTCGGGCGGGAAATGGCGATCATATCCCGGCCGTTTCGTTCTTTATAATAACCCTGGCTGAATCCGCCCCGATTATACAGATCCATCAGCGCTTCCCGGTCTGCCTGTTCTACCCGATATCCACTTTTTCCCTTTTTTAGATACAAATCTGTATACTTCCGGTAAATCGATGTCACGGCCGCTACATACTCGGGACGCTTCATTCTTCCCTCAATCTTAAATGAATAGACGCCCGCCTCGATCAGCTCCGGAATCAAATCCAGAGTACAAATGTCTTTTGGACTGAGCACGTATTCTTTTTTGCTGCTCTGATCCACACTGTACGGGAGACGGCACGGCTGGGCACACTGCCCTCTGTTTCCACTGCGTCCTCCGATCAGGCTGCTGAGCAGGCACTGGCCGGAATAGCAGTAACACAATGCCCCATGGACAAAGCACTCAATCTCCATCCCTGTTGCACGATAAATCTCCTGAATCTCTTCCAGAGAAATCTCCCTTGCCGGGACCACTCTTGTCACTCCCTGACTTTGTAAAAACTGCGCTGCCTTGACATTAACTGAGGACATCTGTGTACTTGCATGAATCTCCAGATCCGGAAAATCATGCCGGATTAATTCAAGCACTCCGACATCCTGTACGATCACCGCATCTAAGCCATGCAGATACAAGGGTTCCAAATAGTCATGAAGTGTCTCGATCTCCCGGTCTTTCAGAAGTGTATTGACTGTAAGATACACTTTTCTTCCATGGAAGTGTGCATAATCAATGGCCTGCTTTAATGTCTCTTCTGTAAAATTGTCTGCGAATGCGCGAGCTCCGAATCTGGGACCTCCTGCATAGACGGCATCCGCACCCGCATGGATCGCAGCCAGAAAGCTCTCATAGGATCCTGCCGGAGATAAAATCTCTACCTGTGGTTTTTTCTTTTCTTCTATCAATCAATAACTCCTTTTTCTATTTACATAAAAAGAGGGCCAAACAAAAGCTGCTTGCTTCTGCAGTCTCTTGGGCACCCTCATTCTTTTACTTTCTGCGATTCTTCATCTCTGTTTCCAGCTTCACGATCTGCATCTGAAGATCGTTGTTTTCCTCTTTCATCTTAGCGAGCTCTTTTTCCGCATTCTCCAACTTGATCTGTACGGAAATTAATTCATGCTTTAAGTCATACATCTCTTTATCTTTCAGTTCGATGTCACTCTCCAGTGAATCTCCCTGCTTCTTTGCCTTAAAATAATCATCTGCAATATTCAGTGCCAAAAGTACATTTCTGGTGTCTGCACTCTGCTTGCGGTAACCTTCGCTGTTGGCACATTCTGTTATCTTATGGTTCAGATAGGAAGATACTTTCTGCAGATACTCTTCACCCTCAAATCCACTTAGCGTATAGACTTTTCCTCCAATTAAAACTTCTGTAAAATGTTTTGCTGAACTCATAGCATCCTCCTTGGCATTTCTTATCTGTTATTATAAACTATCTGCAAACAAAAACCAACTGTTTTTTGAAGTTTCTGTGTGACCGCTCACCTTGAAACCGGAGGAAGAATTCCAAGATGCCGGTATGCCAGATCTGTCACAACTCTTCCTCTCGGTGTACGCTGGATAAATCCACACTTCAGCAGATATGGTTCGTATACATCCTCCAGTGTTCCGGAATCTTCTGAAATGCTGGCTGCAAGCGTATCCAGCCCCACCGGACCTCCCTGAAACTTTTCAATCATGACCTGCAGGATCATCCGGTCTCCGTGGTCCAGTCCATAACGGTCCACATCCAGAAGATCCAGTGCATAATTTGCTACTTCTTCCGTGATCACACCGTCATATTTGACCTGTGCAAAATCACGCACCCGCTTTAGCAGACGGTTGGCAAGCCGCGGAGTTCCTCTGGAGCGTTTGGCAAGCTCAAGCGCTCCTTTTGTATCAATCTCGACATTGAGCACTCTGGCCGAACGCTTGATGATCGTCATCAACTCTTCTTCTGTATAAAACTCAAGACGATTCACAACTCCAAAACGATCCCGCAGGGGTGCGGTGAGCATCCCTGCTCTCGTAGTCGCTCCCACCAGGGTAAACTTCGGAAGATCCAGACGGATCGAACGTGCGGTCGCGCCCTTTCCGATCATAATATCAATCGCATAGTCTTCCATCGCCGGATACAGCACTTCCTCCACCTGCCGGTTCAATCGGTGAATCTCATCCACAAACAGCACATCATGCTCCTGCAGATTATTCAAAATAGCAGCCATCTCTCCCGGCTTTTCAATCGCCGGCCCGGAAGTCACCTTGAGATTCACCCCCATTTCATTGGCGATGATTCCTGCAAGCGTCGTCTTTCCGAGTCCCGGCGGTCCATAGAACAATACATGGTCTAACGCCTCGTCTCTTTCTTTTGCCGCCCGGATATAAACTTCCAGCATCTTCTTCGCTTTTGCCTGTCCTATGTAGTCCGAAAGAAGCTGCGGCCGCAGATGATTCTCTATCTTCGCATCTTCTTCCAGATTTTCTGTTGTGATAATTCGTCTTCCCATATGCTTCCTCTACTATATCTATAACATTTTTTTCAATGCTTCTTTGAGTACGTCTTCCACAGAGGTATACTCTGTCACCTGGCGTACTGCCTTCAGACTCTCGGCATTGCCATATCCAAGAGCCACTAAAGCCTGTACTGCCTCTGTCTGGATATCACCGTTTCGCCCATCTGATGGAATCTCTGCGGCGGCTGCGCTTCGCGGCTCTAACATCTCCTTAAGATCCAGCTTGTCTTTCAATTCGATGATCAGCTTCTCGGCTGTCTTCTTTCCAATCCCGGGTGCTGCACAGATTGCCTTGGCGTCACCTGACAATACCGCAAACTTGAGTTCATCCGCCGAGAGACAGGATAAGATATTCAGTCCGCCTTTTGGCCCGATTCCGCTCACGCCGATGACCAGTCGGAACACTTCAAGATCGTCTCTTGTCAGAAATCCAAACAGCTGCATCGCATCTTCCCGCACATTCAGATACGTGTGAATCTTTACTTCACATCCAATCGGCCCCAAAAGACTCAGGGACTGCTCCGGCATATAAATTCCGTATCCTACTCCCTGTACATCTACGATTGCCTTGTCCCGTTCCAAGCCTGCCAGTTCTCCTCTAATATATGAAATCATAGCTTCTGTTTCCTTTTCTTCTATACTTATTCTGCTTTTTTCAAAAAAGCAGTCCTTTTGAGTACTTCACTGGATACAATTCCAATCAGAAGCCCCGTTACCAGCCCCGATATGAGCAAAACCGGGAAATAGTACCCGACCTGATAGGTCTCTACGATCATCATCGCGAGCAACAGCTGCCCGATGTTATGAAATACACCTCCTGCGATGCTGACTCCCTGGATACTGAAACCACCGGTCTTACGAAGCAACACCATGATGGCGAGACTGAAAACGCCCCCTGCCATACTGTAGAGAATCATACTCAGATTCCCAAACAAAAATCCGGACAGCAGAATTCTGGTTACAGATAAAAGAAACGCTTCTTTTCCTCCATATGTATACAAAACAATGACGATTACCAGATTTGCCAGCCCCAGTTTTATCCCAGGGATTCCAAAAGAAATCGGGATCAAGGTCTCCACATAGCTCAAAATAAGCGCCAGCGAAGTAAACACACCAAAATATGCTGTCTTATTCTTCATCTGTCCTCTCCTGTTTTTAAATGTTAATTCACGATTCCATCCAGTTCACTCTCTTTACTGCCCTGTACACTCACTACGACCTGATTCGGAAGACAGATGATACTCTCTCCCGTCCTGGAGATTGCCTTCTGGTGTACGCAGAGCTGATCCGGACAGTCTGCCCACTCCATCTTCGCCTGTCCATTCTGAATACGCAGACGATTCCCATCCTGAATCTCTATCGTCTGATCCTTTGCCAGTGAATACGTACCATACACTTCTCCGTCTACGGTGACAACTGCCTCCTGTGCCTCTTTTCCTGTCAGCAAAAAAAATCCCGCACACACTGCTGCTACCAAAAGTATGCATCCAATCAAAATATAATCTCGTTTTTTCATAGTTGTATCCTTTCAGAGTTTTATCATAGCACACTGCACTCAGGAATGCAACCATTCATTCGACCATATGTTCGGGTTGCATTCTTTTACAAAAATCTCCGGATCGGGATGGTAATCACCCGGAGCACTGCATAAAAAATCTTTTTCTCGGTGGACATTTCACGCGGATGATAATTCTCTTCATAATGATATTCTCCGCTGTCCGTCATTGTTCTGCTATAGGTTTTGTCGCGATCGATTTCTTCTCTTAATTCTGCTGACAGTGCTTCTGAATCAATCGCAAGCATCAATTCCGTATCCTGATACGTACTGCGCATATCCAGGTTGTAGGAACCTACGATACTGAGTCTGTCATCAATGAGCACTGCTTTGGTATGATTGGAATGAGGCCCCAGATATTCGTGCACCTGCACACCGGTTGCCCAGATTTTTTCTTTTTGGTTCAAATAATCTGTACACCCCCACGGATTGGCTCCGCTTGACACATCATTGGTAATAATCTCCACATTCGTTCCCTGTTCACAAGTATTTTTCAGATCTGCATACATCTCTTTTCCGCAGATAATATAAGGCGTGCAAATGACTGTATTTTTCCCTGTCTGAAGCAGCTGGTTGACAGAATACCACATATGAGGCTCTTTGTTTTTTGCTTCAATCGGATTGGAAAGAAGGGTTACCTTTGCAGTCTCTACCGTCCGCGCTTCCCAATCCCAGGTTTTTAAAATGTCCGGATATAACGCTTCAAGTTTCGGATATCGTTCTTCCAGTTCTTTCAGACTGTTCTGTACACGGTCAGTCTTCTTTTTACAGCGGTATTCTTTACTGTCCGAAAGCTCCCACACGCGTTCAAAATATGCCTTCAGCTGTTTTAAAGAGGCACTTTCTCCTTCCTTTGCATAGATAAAAATCTCTTTGTCAATATTCTGATGCTTTCCATAATCTCCCAAAAACAGATTGGTCGTATTTCTTCCGCCCAAAAGGTACATCGAAGAATCTGTGATCACGTATTTATCATGGAGTCTTGCCTGCATCGTCCACGGCTTCAACAGATTAACCGGATTGTACACTTTCACTTCTATATTATCTGTAGAGGCGAGTGCCTGAAAATACGGATCTCCCAGCATATCTAAAAATCCACTGATTCCATCTACGATCAGACGAACATGCACATTCCTGTGTGCTGCCTCGATCAGCGCACTCATCACATCTTTTCCTCCGGTATCCGCATTAAAATCAAAAGTCGATACGATCACTTCTTCTTTCGCTTCCCGGATCATTTTCAATCGATATTCCAAAGCTTCTGTATTATCCGTAATGTAAGCCGCCCGTTCTTTTCCCGGCTCCTCAGAATAACATTCCTGTGGATCAAACTGTTTCTTATAATGATCCGATACTTTTTTATGCTGAACATAAGGAATCGTCAGTGCTGCGATATACAAAAGAACTGCGATCAGACAAAATCTTCCCCAGCGTATTTTTTTCTTTCCTGTTTTTAAATCGTATGTTCTCACCTCTGCCACCTCTCTGTTTCCCCATAGTTAAGAGGTAGTATAGTTCGCTCCTGCCCAAAAGTCAAGTACGCTATTTTGTTGTATTTTACGGGAAATTTCGTTATAATAAGCGAAACACTCAAACACAAGGAGATTTCTTTATGAACCAGATCAAATCGATTAGAAAATTATGCTTTATTCCGCTGCTCTTTCTGCTTCTTTTTTCTCTCAGTGGCTGTGCCTCATCTGCAGAACCGCTCCAGATGAACGGGATGTATTTTGATACAATCGTTACGATCCGCATATGGGATACTTCCGATCGCTCTGTTCTGGAAGAATGCGAAAAGCTTTGTCAAAAATATGAAAATCTGTTCAGCCGGACCATTGATACCAGTGATGTTTCCAGGATCAATCAGGCAAACGGACAGCCTGTGACTGTAGATCAGGAAACAGCTGATCTGATCAAAACCGCACTGCACTATGGGGATTTATCAGATGGGAAATTTGATATCACCATTGCTCCGTTAAGTGAGCTCTGGAATTTCGGACATAATGACGGACAGATTCCAGATCCAGCTGCCATTGAGGAAGCCAGAAGTCATGTGAATTACAAAAACGTCAAAGTGGACGGTACTACCGTTCAGCTTCTGGATCCAAAGGCTGCCATCGATCTTGGAGCGATTGCAAAGGGCTATATTGCAGATCAGCTGAAAGAGTATCTGGAAAGCGCCGGGATTAAACACGGACTGATTTCCCTTGGCGGAAATACCGTGGCAATCGGGGAAAAGCCGGATGGGTCACCTTTTAAGATCGGCGTTCAAAAACCCTTTGCCGAGCAAAATGATATCCTTACAAGTCTTGATATCAGAAATCAATCTGTGGTTTCTTCCGGAACCTACGAGCGCTATTTTGAAAAAGACGGAAAAATTTACCATCACATTTTAAATCCGTTTACCGGATATCCTTACGAGACTCATCTGCAGCAGGTTACGATCATCTCGGATGCTTCTGTAGATGGAGACGCCTTAAGTACCACTTGTTTTGCACTTGGTCTGGAAGAGGGATCAAAACTGATCAAATCACTGGACGAAATCGAAGCTATTTTCGTGACAGATGACGGAAACATCCATCGGGTGGGGTGATATCACTCCCACCCCAAATGTGTTCTTTTTACAATCATTCTTGGCATGAACTTTAAAATCCCATTTCTGTCCACATTGGTCAGAAATGGGATTTTCTTGATCTGTCAGATCATTCATTCAAAAAACTTGAATTGAGATTTCATGTATTCCAAGGAATTTAATAATTGTTAT